>Ga0210402_10001753_pt1 | contig 22054 bp, 23 predicted proteins | sample IncBWC7MmetaG_FD_161055 | JGI IMG/M metagenome (GOLD analysis project Ga0210402, IMG submission 161055) | Forest soil microbial communities from Barre Woods Harvard Forest LTER site, Petersham, Massachusetts, United States - Inc-BW-C-7-M | ecosystem: Environmental > Terrestrial > Soil >... | reverse complement strand
ACAATGAAATTGACTAAATTACTACGTTTCGAAAGAGGTCTAATAAACGATCTCCAGGGTTGGTCAAAAAGTAGTATATGAAATCTATTGTAGCAGTGGGTTATTTTTATTTTTGTCCCCTACAGAGCTTTCACTTAAGTCAGACCGTATCAACGCTGCAAGAAAAAAACTTTCACTTAAGTCAGACCGTATCGGCGCTGCAAAGAGAAAATTCTTTACTAGAAACCAAACTTGAAATCGCGCAACCTGGAATCGTGCGTGAAGATTGTTTTTTGAGTGCTGATAGAAGCAACGCAGGAAATGATATTGGTGATCAATTATTACAACCCTGCGTAGAACAGCAGTTAGATGCATCTTGTACATCTGTCTCTCATCACATGTTTTTCCAGCCCACACCGACAAACAGCGCGGCTACCCGTGAATACGATAGTTCTCCATCTCAAAAGTTGGACTTTAGCGTATAAACATCATTTAAATAGTATTCACTTTCTCAAAGTGCTATGAGAAAATCCAACCACGAAACATAATCTAGCTTCTAAAGTAAATAATGACAAGTTAGCAAACGAAGAAAATAATATGGAAAAATTTGACTATGAATCCTGATCAAACCTCTGGAACGGACGATGACCGAAGAGAAGAACGCAGAAAACAACACAGCCAATGCGTAAAAGAATACAGAGCAAGACAAAAGGCGCATGTAGAAACCATGCAAAAACGTATTGACGCGCTCGACGAAGAAAACTTGCACTTACGTCAGGCCGTATCGGCGCTGCAAAGAGAAAATGCTTCACTAAAAACAAAACTTGAAATCGTGAAAAAAGATTGTTTTTGGAGTGCTGATAGAAGCAACGCAGGAAATGATATTGGTGATAAATTATTACAATCCTGCGTAGAACAGCAGTTAGATGCATCTTGTACATCTGTCTCTCATCACATGTTTTTCCAGCCCACACCGACAAACAACACAGCTACCCCTGAATACGATGATCCTTCGTCTAAGCGTTGGGCTTTAGCGAATTTTATAACAAAACATCATTAGACTTCTTTCGAAACTCAGAAATGGAGTCAAGTTCGCGGCGAACGACTGGCGAGGACCGGAGTTTGCTGCGGATAAATGAGGACCGTAGCCAGGCGTTCAACAATGAAATTGACTAAATTACCACGTTTCGAAAGAAGTCTATTCAAATAGTATTCACTTTCTCAAAGTACTATGAGAGAATCCAACCACGAAACATAATCTAGCTTCTAAAGTAAATAATGACAAGTTAGCAAACGAAGAAAAATAATATGGGAAAATTTGACTATGAATCCTAATCAAGTCTCTGGAACAGATGATGACCGAAAAAAAGAACGCAGAAAACGAAAAAGTCAATGCGAAAAAGAACGCAGAGAAAGAAGCAAGGTAGATGTAGAAGCCATGAAAAAACGTATTGGCATGCTCGACGAAGAAAACTTTTACTTACGTCAAACTATATTTTTTAAAGACTCTATCCTGGAGATGCTGCAAAAAGATAATTTTTTACTAAAAACAAAACTTGAAATCGTGAAAAAAGATTGTTTTCGAAGTGTTTATAGAAGCAACGCAGGATTCGATAAAATAAGTGACAACGAGAACAATGGTATTGGTGGTAAATTATTACAGACCTGCGTAGAACAGCAGTTAGATGCATCTTGTACATCTGTCTTTCATCACATGTTTTTCCAGCCCACACCGACAAACAGCGCGGCTACCCGTGAATACGATAGTTCTCCATCTCAAAAGTTGGACTTTAGCGTATAAACATCATTAGACCTCTTTCGAAACTCAGAAATGGAGTCAAGTTCGCGACGAACGACTGGCGAGGACCGGAGTTTACTGCGGGTAGATGAGGACCGTAGCCAGGCGTTCAACAATGAAATTGACTACATTACCACGTTTCGAAAGAGGTCTATTAAAATAGCGATGGAGATAACAACGATCTTTCAACCATGTTTATTTTTGTTTTATCCAATTAATGAGCCCACCGGCTAATAATATCGTTAACTCACGAAGACTCAAAGGATGATGCAGCCTGTAAGTTTTGTTCTTGCTTGTATTTTTAACGGCGATTTCTGATTTTTCTTGAATGGTTTTGCGAATGTCCCTTAACGTCAAAACATCGCCCTGCTGAATATCGTCATAATCACCCGGGTTGATAAAAATTAAAGGTAAGATCCCAAAATTGATAAGATTTTGCCTGTGAATACGCGCAAAGCTTTTTACAAGAACGGCCCGTACACCTAGATAACGGGGAGCAATAGCCGCGTGTTCTCGACTTGAACCTTGACCGTAATTACTACCCCCTAAAATAATTGAACCTGTTTTTTGATGTGCTAAAGCACGTTGTGGATAAGAGGGATCTACTTGTTCAAAAACAAACTGACTAATGCCAGGAATATTACTACGAAAAGGCAGCACCTTAGCACCCGCTGGCAATATTGTGTCCGTAGAGATATCGTCACCCACTTTGATTAAAACGGGCGCTGTAATTGTATCCGCTAAAGCACTGAACTCAGGTAATGGTTCAATGTTCGGTCCTTTTTCTAATCCTGCAGCAGTCTGTATGTTTTCAGGCGCCAGTAACATCGCTGTATTAATAACGATTTGTTTAGGTTCTGTAAAACGTGGATAGATTTTTGTTGCCAAGGTTCGTGGATCAGTAATAACACCCATCAAGGCTGAGGCCGCTGCTGTTTCAGGACTGCATAGATAAACTTGATCTTCCTTTGTGCCCGATCGACCCGGAAAATTTCGGGGTACTGTACGCAAACTAATTTTACCCGTAGCAGGCGCCTGGCCCATACCAATACAACCATTACACCCTGCTTGATGGATACGACCGCCGGCACGAATAAGTTTTTCCAAGATGCCAAGTTCCGTCATGTTTTCCAAAATTTGTCTGGAAGTTGGATTGATATCGAAGGAAATACCAGGAAATACTTGTTTTCCTGCAACAATTTCCGCCGCAATAGCAAAGTCACGTAAACCTGGATTGGCTGACGAGCCAATCATCGCTTGATAAATAGCTTTCCCCGCTACATCTTTGACAGGCACTACTTTCCCAGGACTCGACGGCAACGCAATTAAGGGTTCTAATTGCGACAAATTAATTTCTTCGTGTTCATCGTAATCCGCACCAGGATCAGCAAGAATTTCTTGCCAATCGGCTTCACGCTGTTGCAATCTAAGAAAGTCACGCGTTATTTCATCGGAGGGAAAGACCGAGGTAGTCGCACCTAACTCTGCACCCATGTTAGCAATGACGTGACGATCCATAGCGGACAAATTTTTAAGACCAGGACCATAATATTCAATAATTTTTCCTATGCCACCATCGACATCATGGCGACGTAACAGCTCGAGTATGATATCTTTTGCGCTTACCCAGTCAGGCAATACCCCAGATAGCTTTACACCCCAAATTTTTGGCATGTTGACATGAAAAGGCTTTCCAGCAATAGCCATTGCCACCTCTAGGCCACCTGCGCCAATAGCCAGCATACCCAAAGAGCCTCCTGCACAGGTATGACTATCCGAGCCAAGTAAGGTTTTTCCTGGTTTGCCAAAACGCTCCATGTGCACAGGATGGCTGACACCGTTACCTGGCCCACTATAATAAAGACCAAATTTTTTGCATGCACTTAATAAAAATAAATGATCGTCAGCGTTTTTAAAATCAGTTTGCAATAAATTATGGTCCACATATTGCACAGAGACTTCTGCTTTAGTATGGCCCAACTGCATGGCTTCACATTCCAGCATTACCATCGTACCGGTGGCATCTTGACACAATGTTTGGTCAATTTTGAGACCAACTTCACTGCCAGGACGCATTTCGCCCTCAACTTTATGTGTGCTAATTAATTTCTGAGTTACGTTCTGTGGCATTAAGATGGCACCTCCTCATAAAGCCAAGCTATATTGACTTATTAGCTAAGTTTATGCAACTCGCTTGACTAAATTTCTGAGTTTCGAAAGAAGTCTACTAGACAAGTCTACTAGACCTTGCATAAAAATGATTTGAATACCACCTTATGACATTAAAATAGCTTATTTTAAACAATAAAAGCACTCTGAGAACTCCTTGCAACAACAAAAAAGAGAGGACTTTGTTGGCCAAATTTCCGTGTGGAAAATAGGGCAATCTATAGTAAACTAAGCTCTACACTGGATGCTAGGAAATCATTATGCATTTAACCGTTACTCGCTGGACGGATCTGTTTACCTTTTTTATTTGTATCTTGTTTTTAGTAGTAGCTGCTTATTTACAGCATAGTGTAGGACTTATTCCTTGTCCGTTATGCATCATTCAACGATTTCTCATAACGCTCTTGGGAATTTTCTTTCTCATGGGCGGATTGTTTAATTTTTCAGCCATAACACGCTGTTGTTTGCACACCTTCACTTTTTTATTGGCTGTCGCCGGCGTGGTAGTTGCTAGCCGGCAACTTTGGCTGGAACATTTTCCTTCCACTCAATTATCAAGTTGCCAAGCAGCTCTCACACAATATAGCAGTTCTATTTATTTGCATAAAATAATTGAATTATTTTTTCAAGGAACAAGTAACTGCGGCAGCAGCAATTGGCAGTTTTTATATCTCAGCATGCCGATGTGGACATTGTTATTCTTTATCCTCTTGGCAGCACTGGCTTTGCGCCAGGTTCATCTCAATCGCTTGGCACGCAAACAGAAATTGTTCTTTTAGCTAGGACGCCCCCATGCATTAAACTTTTTTCGAAACTCAGAAATTTAGTCAAATTCGCGGCGAACGACTGGCGAGGACCGGAGTTTACTGCGGGTAAATGAGGACCATAGCCAGGCGTTCAACAATGAAATTGACTAACACCACGCTTCGAAAGAGGTCTATTATTCTTTCACTTTTCTAGCTGCCTTAAGTATCTTGAAAGCGAGTCAACGCCTCTACAAGTTCAACAGGACTGGATATGAAAGGCGAATGATCTGTTTCCAAACTAACAATGTCACACGTCAACTTCGCATGCATCCGCCTTTGATCTTCAATTTTTATAGCTTCATCTTTTAAGCATTCGATATAAATTTTACTTACTTTGCCAAATCTTTCCTCAGAAATATTAATTGTATCGATAAATGGACGCAATGCTTGCTTCTGTAAATTTGATAAAGCCCATCTATAATCTTTTTCAGTACAGTTATTGTAGAATATATGTTTTATTTTATCTGATAATTTAAGCGATATTTCATTGTTTTCTGGATCGATGAAAATTTCCTTTGAAACACTAGAATTTTTGCTTTCTTCATGTACTAAAGCGCCACGATGTTTTGGAACAAAACCAGAAATATAAATCAAGGTATTAATTTGTTCAGGAATATTGCTAGCCACTTGAGTAATCACCACCCCAGCCATACTATGACCCACTAAGATTACCTGTTTTTCTTCACGTTCTATGAGAGAAATGATTTTATCAACATAAGTTTTTAATGTAATATTTTTAATTATGCTGGCTTTTCCGTGACCTGGCAAGTTCGGAGCCAACACTCTATGACCTTTTTTTTCAATCAGCGGTACGACTTTTTCCCAACACCAGTTGGCATGCCAGGCACCATGAATCAAAACATATGTCATAAGACTAGCCTGTTATTTTAATCATCAACTGCTGTGTGCCTAACGCTAACTCAGCCTTTGTTGCCAAAGGCAAACTGCGATTTTTTTCTCCATGACCAATACCCAAACAATGTAATATAGGGCAGCTTTGTGCCTGTGCAAAATGTTTTAACACACACTGAATTAATTCAATATCATTTGATTTTTTTCCTGGCACGAAATCACCGAATAAAACAGCTTTTACATGCTGCAAAATTCCTGATTGTTGCAAATGCTGTAACATTCTATCAATTCGATAAGCCGCTTCATTAACTTCTTCCAGAAATAAGATCTTATCTTTTGTCTCGATTTGCCAAGGAGTCGCTAAACTTGCTTGTACGAGCGTGAGGTTTCCCCCTACTACGGGTGCACGAATAAGCGTGGTCTGATTCGCCGCGTCATTCAATGGATACAACGAAAATACAAGTTCATGTACTTTTCCAAAAATAACGTTTCTAAATTCTTGAATACTTTCAAAATCAATGCGTCTATGTGCAACTTGATTAGCCGATGGACCATGTAAGGTTTGCCAATACCATTTTTGTTGTAGAAATAAATGTAGTGTCGTAATATCACTGAAACCGATGAATAATTTATTGGTCTCTGGTGCCTTTAGCTTAAGCAATTCCGGCATTAAACGAGTGCACCCATATCCGCCACGCAGACACCAGACAGCACCGGATTCAGAATTGTATAGAGCCTCTGTTAGTTGTTTAAAACGGTTCTCATCAGTATTGGCACAAAGCAGATCGTCGCCAAATAAATTAGGTGAGATGCGAGGAAGCAATTGCCAGCTTTGTAGTAAGATTTTCACTTTTTCTACTGTGTCAGGTGCACAACCAGCACCTGCAGGCGCAATGACATCGACTGCTGTGCCTGGTGTTAGAGGTCGCCACGCTTTACACATAGTGCTTACCCGCCGTGGAATTTTAAATATCTAGATCGGTAACATCTATTGCATTTTGTTGAATAAAATCGCGACGTGGCTCAACTTGGTCACCCATTAATGTAGTAAAAATTTGGTCGGCTGCAATAGCATCCTCAATGGTCACACGTAATAACCGGCGCGAGCTGGGATCCATGGTCGTTTCCCATAACTGGTTGGGATTCATCTCTCCTAAGCCTTTGTAGCGCTGTATCACTTGACCACGCCTTGCTTCAGTGAGTAACCATTCATAAACTTCTTGGAAATTTCTAATAAACTGTTTCTTTTCTCCACGTTGTATATACGCCCCTAGACCGATCAAACCGTCAAGTTGGCTTGTCATAGTAAATAGGCATTGATATTCCGGGGTATCGAAAAACTCGTAAGAGAATTTATAGATCGATTCGGCGCCATGAGAAGTACACTTAATCAAAGGTAAAAAAACTCGCCGTTCCATGTTTTCATAAAATGAAATTTGATACTGAACAGCTTCATTATTAGTAGTTTGACGCAACAGCATTTCCCATCGTTTAGCCCAATTGTGCACAATCGTTGAGTCTTTAAGTTGATCCACGGATAAAGGCGGCAATTCCAGAAATGCTTGTATCGCATCAATGGGATAACGACGCGATAAATGCTGTATCACGAGTTGTGCCTTGCGATAATCCATCACCAGCTTTTCTAAACCAACTCCCTGTATAGGCAAACCATCCGCCTGCGGATATAAAGCGGCCTCATCCAATGCTGCTTGTATGAGAAAACTTTGTAAAGCAGCATCATCTTTCAAATACTGTTCCTGTTTTCCTTTTTTGATCTTATAGAGTGGAGGTTGCGCAATATAAATATTTCCACGCTGCAACAATTCCGGCATTTGTCGATAAAAGAGAGTTAACAACAAAGTACGGATATGTGAACCATCAACGTCAGCGTCAGTCATGATAATAATGCGGTGATAACGTAATTTGTCAGGTTTATATTCATCTTTACCAATGCCACAACCCAATGCAGTAATCAAAGTCCCCACATCTTCCGATGCCAACATCTTATCGAAACGAGCTTTCTCTACATTTAGAATTTTTCCTTTGAGGGGCAAAATAGCTTGATAACGACGATTTCGCCCTTGTTTAGCAGATCCACCTGCCGAATCTCCTTCAACAATAAATAACTCACATGAGGCCGGATCAGTTTCTTGGCAATCAGCCAATTTTCCAGGCAAATCAGCAATATCTAACGCTGTTTTTCGACGCGTCATTTCTCGTGCTTTGCGAGCCGCTTCACGCGCACGCGCCGCATCGATTATTTTCATGACAATCGCTTTTGCATCTTGTGGCGTTTCTAATAGAAACGCTTCGAGCTTTTCAGACACAACAGCTTCAACGACGCCTTTTACTTCAGAAGAAACTAATTTATCTTTGGTTTGCGAAGAAAATTTAGGATCGGGGAGCTTGATCGATAATACAGCGGTGAGTCCTTCACGGATATCATCGCCACTCGTAATCACTTTCAATTTTTTACTGCTCGCTTCTCGATCAATATAAGTATTCAGTGTACGCGTTAATGCACTGCGAAAACCAGAAAGATGAGAACCGCCATCACGTTGCGAAATATTATTAGTAAAGCATAAAATGTTTTCTTGGAAACTATCGTTCCATTGTAAAGCAACCTCTACTGTGATTTCATCGCGTTCAACCGTAAAATAAAATGGTTGCTTGTGTATCAGCGTTTTATTTTGATTTAAATAGGCAACAAACGCTTTAATACCACCGATATATTGCAACTCCACGCCTTCATTGCTACGTTCATCACTAAAGTTGATCGCAACACCCGAATTTAGGAAAGATAATTCACGTAAACGTCTTAGTAAGATATCGTAATGAAATTCATTATTATGTTGAAAGATAGCCTTGCTAGGCCAAAAGCGAACTTCCGTACCCCGCTCTTGTGTTTCACCAGTGATGTTAAGGGGTGCCGTAGGTTCCCCGCGCAAATAGGTTTGTTCGTACACGTTGTTGTTGCGACGAATAGTCAGTTTTAATCTTTCCGACAAAGCATTGACGACAGAGACCCCCACGCCATGTAACCCCCCGGATACTTTATAGGAATTATTGTCGAATTTACCACCGGCATGTAACACCGTCATAATGACTTCTGCGGCAGAACGACCTTCCTCAGGATGGATATCTACGGGGATACCTCGTCCGTTATCCTTGACGGTCACCGAATTATCGCTGTGCAGAATGACATTAATCTGAGTACAATAACCGGCCAGAGATTCGTCGATGGAATTGTCAACTACCTCAAAAACCAGATGGTGGAGGCCTGTTCCATCGTCAGTATCGCCGATGTACATCCCGGGTCGCTTTCGAACAGCATCTAGACCTTTTAAGACCTTAATGTTAGAGGAGTCATAATTCGATTTTGACATGTTAGATTCACTATCCAAACTTACATTCCCTTCACCAAGTCTTATTTCCGGCGCTAGCGTATCGTTCACCACCGTGGCAGTTTCAAACTCTGTGACGGACAAGGCATTTTCTCCAGAAATCTGATTTTTAATCGACATACACTAGGCTAAAAACGGGAAATTATACCACAAATTACATAATTTTGACCGTTTCAAATAGGCTAAAGCCGAGGCCTCATTGCTTAAAGAGCAGCACAGTAAGAGGCTATTAAACAAGATGGCGCTGAAGAGTTTCTGGAAAAAACTTTTTTCGCTGCTATAATCCTCCGTCATAGAATAGGTGGAGATTGTTAATGTTAAAGAAGATATTGGCGGAATTTGTAGGAACTTTTTGGTTGGTGCTGGGTGGTTGTGGAAGTGCAGTATTAGCGGCTAAATTTCATCTATTTGGAATTGGCTTTTTAGGCGTCTCTATTGCCTTTGGATTAACCCTATTAACTATGTGTTGTGTGTTTGCTCCCATTTCAGGCTGCCATTTAAACCCAGCCGTCTCTATTGGCCTTTGGGCAGCAGGTCAGTTTAAGTTTACAGAAATACCCGCTTATATTGTTGCACAAGTCGTTGGCGCTGTAATCGCTGCCGTAGTTTTATATCTTATCGCCAATGGTCAGAGCGGTTTTTCGTTACAAAATGGCTTTGCCAGTAATGGCTATGGAGCCCATTCTCCGGGCCACTATTCCTTATTCGCTTGTTTTATTTGTGAATTTGTCATGACTGGTATGTTTGTACTTATTATCACAGGCGTTACCAACCCTCAGTCACCTAGTCATTTTGCTCCATTAGCAATCGGCATGGCATTAGCCCTCATTCACTTAATAAGCATTCCAGTAACCAATACTTCAGTTAATCCTGCTCGCAGTACTGGCCCTGCTATATTGGTAGGCGGCTGGGCCATACAGCAACTCTGGCTATTTTGGCTAGCTCCCATACTCGGTGGGTTGGTAGGCGGAAGCTTGTTTCGGTGTATCTGGGGAAATAAAAATGTTAGCCAAGTTCGCGGCGAACGACTGGCGAAGACCGGAGTTTACTGCGGGTAAATGAGGACCGTAGCCAGGCGTTCAACAATGAAATTGACTAAATTACCACGTTTCGAAACGTGGTCTATTGTTGCACGCGCCCTAGTTTCTGTTTTTATTTTCCCTGGCTATATATCTCTCAATAGCTCATTAATAGCAACTTTTTCCCGTGTTTTTTGATCGATTTGTTTAACGACGACAGCGCAATTAAGGTGGCAACGTCCTATTTTAGAAGCCAAACTACCGGCTATGACGACCGATCCAGCCGGCACGCGACCATAAATTATTTCATCTGTTTGTCGATTGTAAATAGGTGTGCTTTGGCCTATGAAAACACCCATACCAATTACACTATTTTTTTCGACAACAACGCCTTCGACAATTTCTGAACGTGCTCCAATAAAACAATTATCTTCGATAATTGTGGGACTGGCTTGTAACGGTTCTAATACGCCGCCAATACCGACGCCCCCTGAGAGATGAACATTTTTTCCGATTTGTACACAAGAACCCACCGTTGCCCAGGTATCGATCATACTCCCTTCATCGATATAAGCACCTATGTTGACAAACGAAGGCATAAGAATGGTATTTTTTGCTATAAAAGCACCTTTTCGAATACAGGCGTTAGGGACGACTCTCACTCGATGTTGCTGAAATTGTTGTGCATCAAATCCAGAATATTTTAAAGGAATTTTATCAAAAAAATGTGTGTAGCCCGCATCAAGCAATTGATTGGGATAAATCTTAAAAGCAAATAAAATAGCTTGTTTTATCCATTGATGAACTACCCAACTATTATTTTTATTTTCAGCAACACGAAGTTTTCCTTCATCGAGTAAATCTATCGTTTCTATAACGGCCGCGCTTGTAGCATTATCTAGCGAAACAAAACCAATTTCATTAATTTTTTTATATGCTGTTTCGATCGTATTTTTTAATAGTTGCATAGCTAACTCTAAGTTTAAGAATGGCAAGAAAACAGCATTTCAATAGACTTCTCTCGAAACGTAACTAAACGGCCACTGCTGCTTTGATCGCAGGATAGTACTGATAATGGCTTATTATGAAATCCTCAAAACGATAAGCAAAGATAGAATCTGGTTTACGCTGCATAACGAGCTGTGGCAAACCGTACGGCTGCCGTGACAATTGTAAATGTACTTGTTGAATATGGCTATTATAGATATGGCAGTCGCCTCCAGTCCAAATAAATTCCCCCACTTGCAAATTACACTGCTGCGCAATCATGTGCGTTAATAAGGCATAAGAAGCTATATTAAACGGCACACCTAAAAATGCATCCGCACTACGTTGATAAAGTTGGCAAGAAAGTCGCGAGTCTGCTACGTAGAACTGGAATAATAAATGACAAGGGGGAAGCGCCATGGCCGTTAAATCCCCGACATTCCATGCACTTACTATTAAACGCCGCGAGTCTGGATTTTCGTTTATTTGTTTTATTAGTTGACTGATTTGATCGATGATTCCATTGTCTGCAGCTTGCCAAGAACGCCATTGTTTGCCATAAATAGGACCCAAATTTCCAAAACTATCCGCCCATTCATCCCAGATAGTCACTCCATGTTTATTTAAATACGCAACGTTAGTATCTCCTTGCAAAAACCAAAGTAATTCATAAATAATACTTTTTAGGTGCACCTTTTTGGTAGTAACCAGCGGAAACCCTTGGCTCAAATCAAAACGCATTTGATAACCAAAAATGCTGAGAGTCCCGATACCAGTCCTATCCATTTTTTCGGTACCGCGTTGGAGAATATGATCCAAAAAATCAAGGTAGGTTTTCATCCTCTACTACTCGTTAAAAACGGCTATATAGGTTACAGTATCATACTATATCAAGTATTTCTTTAAATTCTGGCCTATGCGAATTAATCTCTTTGGGGCAGGCTATGTTGGCCTTGTCACTGCCGCTTGCTTAGCGGAACATGGTAATCAGGTTTTATGTGTTGACATAAACCAAGAAAAAATTAAACGCCTAAAACAAGGAGAATGCCCTATTCATGAACCGGATCTTCCTGCTTTGTTAAAAAAAAATTTAGCGGCTGGTCGTCTTAATTTTAGCAGCAATCTTGAAGAGGGCGTTTTACATGGTTTTTATCAGTTCATTACGGTAGGAACGCCACAAGATGAAGATGGATCAGCCGATTTGAGCCATGTGTTAGAGGTAGCTAATATGATCGGGAACACGCTTACTGAATCCTGTCTTATTATTACCAAATCCACTGTGCCTGTCGGTACTGCCGATAAAGTAAGCAAAACGGTTGGAGAACAGCTAAAAAAACGTGGTCTTGCTATTACATTTAATGTGGCTTCTAATCCAGAATTTTTACGCGAAGGCGCAGCAGTCAGTGATTTTATGCGTTCAGATCGAATCCTTATCGGTACAGATACTATCGAGGCAGAAAATCATTTACGTCAACTCTATCGACCTTTCAATCGTAATAATGATCGTTTAATCGCGATGGATATTCCTTCTGCGGAACTCACAAAATATGCTGCCAATGCTTTTTTAGCAACTAAAATTAGTTTTATAAATGAAATAAGCCAATTAGCGGAGCGCCTAAACGCCGATATCGAACAAATTAGGATTGGCATTGGCTCGGATCCACGTATTGGTTATCACTTTATCAATCCAGGTTGCGGTTATGGCGGCTCTTGTTTTCCTAAAGATGTATTAGCCTTAGAGGCCACTGCCAAGACGGTGCACTATACGCCACAACTCATCAACGCCGTGCATAGCGTCAATGATGAGCAAAAAAAAGTTTTATTCAAAAAAATATCACGCTACTTTAATCATCAATTGAACGGAAAAGTCATTGCCTTATGGGGACTTTCTTTTAAACCAAATACCGATGATTTACGCGAAGCTCCGAGTCGTGTATTAATTAACACTGCCCTAGCAGCAGGTATGCATATTCAAGCCTATGATCCCGTCGCCATGCCAGAAGCACTACGGCTATATCAGGAAAATTCACGCTTTCGCTGTTATAAAAATCCAGAAGAAACTTTGATAAATGCTGATGTATTGGCTATTGTCACGGAATGGAACCTATTTTTCAACCCCGATTTTGAACTCATTAAACAACGATTAAAGGAACCCGCTATTTTTGATGGCAGAAACCTCTATGATCCCCACTATTTGAAACAGTTAGGTTTTAAATATTATGGTATTGGTAGGGGAGAAACATTCAGAACATGAAAAAAATTACTAAAGCCATTTTTCCCGTAGCAGGTCTGGGTACTCGCTTTTTGCCTACCACCAAAGCAAGTCCTAAAGAAATGCTCCCCATCGTTGATAAACCATTAATTCAATACGCTGTAGAAGAAGCCATGTCGGCAGGCATTACTGAATTAATCTTTATAACTAGCAGTAGTAAACGGGCCATTGAAGATCACTTTGATTCAAACTATGAACTAGAAGCCAAACTGGCGGAAGCGGGGAAACGTGATTTACTACAGATTGTCAAAAATATATTGCCCAAAGGGGTCAGCTGCGTCTATTTACGCCAACCTGATACCTTGGGTCTTGGTCATGCCATTTTATGTGCACAACCACTCATTAACAACGAAGCATTTGCCATCTTGCTTGCAGATGATTTAATTGATTCCCCTACTCCCTGTTTAAAACAAATGTTAGCTGTATATGAAAACAAGAAAAATTCTGTCATCGCAGTACAATCAATTGACCCGCAAGCCAGTGATCAATATGGCATTATTGGTTACACTAAGCAAGAAGAAAAACTCAGGCGTATCGATACCATCGTAGAAAAACCATCCCCGTACGAAGCACCATCAAACTTAGCCGTAGTAGGCCGTTATGTCCTTACTCCAACTATTTTTTCTTATTTAGCCAAAACGCTGCCCGGCAAAAGTGGCGAAATCCAACTTACTGATGCCATTGCACGTTTACTAGCGTATGAGGCCGTGTATGCTTGGGAATTTGATGGTACACGCTACGATTGTGGAAGTAAGCTAGGCTATCTACAAGCAACCATCGCTTATGCTTTAAAACATTCTGAAACAAAGATAGCATTTAGACATTATTTGAAAACGCTGAAAATCGAATAACCGAGTGCCTAAAATGCCCCCTGTTTTTCTTAGAACATAAATCTAAGCGCGATAATAGACTTCTTTCGAAACTCAGAAATGCAGTCAAGTTCGCGGCGAACGACTGGCGAGGACCGAAGTTTACTGCGGGTAAATGAGGACCGTAGCCAGGCGTTCAACAATGAAATTGACTACATTACCACGTTTCGAAAGAGGTCTATTAGACTTCTTTCGAAACTCAGAAATGCAGTCAAGTTCGCGGCGAACGACTGGCGAGGACCGGAGTTTACTGCAGGTAAATGAGGACCGTAGCCAGGCGTTCAACAATGAAATTGACTACATTACCACGTTTCGAAAGAGGTCTAATAAATTCCTAGTATCACATGCATTTAGCAAATCACTACCCCCTCCAGCATAATCAATGCTAGCATTAATGACCGTGAATAATACTAATTATACCGTAGGCTGTAGCGATTTTATGATTAATTTGGAAGAATTATACGTTGCTAGCGCGCCCGTTCAGTTTCCCTCTTGTTGTTATGAAACTGTCCGTTCAGCACATCAGCAACCCATGCCTTATGAACGTTATTTAACTACGCTTGCCAAGTATGGTGTACTCATCATTTCCTTGGCCTACGCAGATGATGGAAACACCTTTAGAACAATTATTGAACAGATCGGTTTTTTTCACACACATAATGAAAAGGATTCTATTTTGTGGGATATTAAAGTCGCCGACAAAAAAAAATGCGATCCCTATCTTGGACGCTCTCATACGGCAAGTGAATTTTATTTACACACAGATTGTTCTTATGAGGTCAATATTCCTGATCATTTTGGCTTATATGTTGTACAAGCAGACCGACTTGACGGAGGTAACAATTTGATTGTGGATAGCAAAGAATTAATACCACTTTTATCAACTGCTTCCCTACAGATATTACAAAAATATCCCGTTAGTATAAAGGTTCCCCAAGAATTTTATAAAGGTATTGAGGCAATTACAGCGCCCATTATTGATCATAACTTTAATATACGATACAGACGTGAAATCATTGAAGAAGAAAAATTAACGATTCTACAAAAATCGGCATTACATGAATTCGAAACTCTTATCTATTCTAAATTGCTAGCCCGTCGCCTAACTTTACATAACAATCAGATACTTTTACTCAATAACAAATGTTACCTTCATGCAAGAACAGCTATAAAAGACGAAAAAAGACATTTGCAACGTATTCGATTTTTTCTAAAATAATTAGGAAGTATTTTCTAAAAAGATATTAGACTTCTTTCGAAACTCAGAAATAGAGTCAAGTTCGCGGAGAACGACTGGCGAGGACCGGAGTTTACTGCGGGTAAATGAGGACCGCAGCCAGGCGGTCAACAATGAAATTGACTAAATTACCACGTTTCGCAAGAGGTCTAATGAAATTGACTAAATTACCACGTTTCGAAAGAGGTCTATAGGGAGCGATCTTAAACTCTCTATTCTTCTGGTGGAAATCTATCAGAATCATGAGGAAGAGTTTTGTTGGATCGAAAAGTCCAACATCGATGAATAAGAAAATTCCACAGTAAAACAACCATTGAAGTTAAAATCTGACTTAATAAATAGGCATAATGTGTCAGCAGAAAATGCATCGTGAAAAAATTCAGAGCAAGTCCAAAAATCGCATTCAGTGAGAAACGAAATAACGCCTGTCTATGAAGTAATGTACTTTTAAATGTAAAATAATGATTAAGAAAATAATTAAGTAATGAACCCCCTAGATACCCAAAGGTAGAGGCTACAAGGGGTCTAACAGCAACAATCTCCACTAACCCTATTAAAATAGAAAATTGAATCAAAGCCGATAAACCACCGGTAATAAAAAACCGTGAAAATTGCCAAAAAATCGCCTTCATATGAATGTGACCAAGCCCTCATGTTAGATTGCATATAAGCGCCAGGTGTTTGTTTTCAGCTTCACGACTACACAAGCAAAGGATTGGATACGGGAGAAAACAAACCATCTTGTAAATAGTTTTTCTCTAAACGCATGCGAAGCAAAGCTTTTAGGGGCCAGTCTGCTTTTAAAATGGCATTATATTCAATAGACCTCTTTCGAAACGTGGTGTTAGTCAATTTCATTGTTGAACGCCTGGCTACGGTCCTCATTTACCCGTAGTAAACTCCGGTCCTCGCCAGTCGTTCGCCGCGAACTTGACTAAATTTCTGAGTTTCGAAAGAGGTTTAGTGTATTACCCAATTCAATTTTCACTATGTCAAACAAGTTCAATGAATCGGTAATATATTGTTTTGATAAAGTTATTTTGTCTACTAATACGACCGTATCGAAAGTTGTAAATCGTAATAAAGAAAATAATTTCACGTTATTTACATACAAAAAATAATTTGATCGTAGAAAATCAAAAATCAAGGTGTTGTTTTTGTAACAATATGGAAAAATCGCTTCTCGTAAGAATGCTAGCAGCAATTGTTTTAAAGAATGTCTATTAACTTCTGATATGGCTTCGTTTGAAAAAATATTATCTGTATTCAAGGAAATTTGTTTTTCATCAACAAAGTCCGTTCGCTGCGAAGCAATCTTCTGCATCTGCATAATCATTTTCCTTAACTCAATAAATATAGTGACCGGCGTTCCTATAGCCGTTATTATTCATGGTTTTACATGCGAGTCAAGAATTGTAGTAACAAGCTTGTTTTCTTTTTTATTTGATATATCATCCAATTTATCTGCACAGTTAGGCTAAAGTTGGTGTCTACGCTATTTATTTTTCTCTTTGTATTGCTCACTGTTCTTACAATTTTATTAAGATACAAAAAATTGAGTCTTCTCGTTTCCTCGACTGCATTGCTTAGCTTCATTCTGATTGGCAACGGCTTTTTTCCTGCTTATCTGTTATATTCTCTACAGCGGTATAAAGAACCTAGCATTGACTGGAAAAAAAATAACACCCTTATAGTTTTAGGATCAGGCATAAGCAAAACGCCTAATTCACATACGATAAAACCTCATCCATTGTCTTTTTCACGCCTTACAGTAACAGCCCTATTATATCGCCGTTGTAAAATGAATACGCCCTCATGTCATATTCTAATCAGTGGTGGCGATCCTCTAGGCGCTGGGGTAAGCGAAGCAGCCACCTATCGAGACACGCTATTATCTCTAGGTATCGACCCAATTGATATCCAATTGGAATCACGCAGCAAAAATACTTTCCAAAATGCTAAATTTACCAGTGCCCTGCTAAATAAACGACCTGTTGAACAAGTATTACTGGTTACTTCAGCGTTGACGCTCAAGCGAGCCTTGTTGTATTTTTCCTATTTTGGTATTCACCCTGTTCCCGTTCCATCAGACTTTATTACTATTTCTTTCTCTACACTGCCACGTGCTTATAATCTAGTCGTGAGTGATTTTGCTGTGCATGAGTTTATCGGAATTATACGCTTTTATATCTATAATTTTTTTAGCTGGAATGAGCAACTCGCGCATTCTCAAAATCAGCAATAGACTTCTTTCAAAACTCAGCAATTGAGTCAAGTTCGCGGCGAACAACTGGCGAGGACCGGAGTTTACTGCGAGTAAATGAGGACCGTAGCCAGGCGTTCAACAATGAAATTGACTAACACCACGTTTCAAAACTCAGAAATTTAGTCAAGTTCGCGGCGAACGACTGGCGAGGACCGGAGTTTACTGCGAGTAAATGAGGACCGTAGCCAGGCGTTCAACAATGAAATTGACTAACACCACGTTTCAAAAGAAGTCTAATGAAATAAGTTAAATATTTTGCAGTACTTAGAGGCGCCCTTAATTTTTTATTTTTTTACTATGATTAAATGCTTTTTGCAAACCAAGTAAAACTAAATCTGGAATGATCGTATCAAACAAGCCTCTTCCTTCGTAGAGCTGCGAAAAACCACCCGTGCCAAGCACTTTCGCAGATTCCCCTGCAAAAATTTCTTTTTTAAAACCTAAAATAAGTTCTTTTAATGCACCTAAATGCCCGTAATAAAGACCACTTTGAATACTTTCTCGAGTGGTTCTACCTATGTAAGAACCAGGAACTTCTATATCAACTGCCATTAATTTGGCGGTGTTGTTTTTTAAAGCTTCCATACAAAGTCGCATACCCGGTAAGATAGCTCCTCCCAAATAATCGGCATTTTTAGTAATGGCACACAGTGTTGTCGCCGTTCCCATATCAACCACAATGAGCGGGATCCCAGGAAAAGCGGCTATTGCGCCAACTGCATTGGCAATCCGATCAGCACCCACTTCATTAGGATTTTTACATCGAATATTCAAGCCGGTCTTAACGCCCTGCTGTAGCAAAAAGCAAGTTGCTGTCTTAAAATACTGCGCAAAACAATGCCTCAACGTATAATCGTAGTTTGGCACTACAGATGATAAAGCGATCGCTTTAACTTCCGACGAGCTGAGGCTGTGAAGCGCTAGTATATTAACCAAAAAGATACCAAATTGATCCGCTGTCCCTAATAAGGGGGTAGCATAACGAAATCGCAAAACTAGCTTATTTTTAGAAAAAACCCCGCCTAAAAGATGTGTGTTACCCACATCTAAACACAACAACATAAGCTAACCTTATCAGAATCAATCTCGTTTTGTAAAAAACTCTGCACTAAATAAGAAACTTGAATAGCAAAAAACTGCATCATATAAACTCTCACTGCCCCTTAGAATACCATTTTCATGATAATCATTCCAAACAAAAACCTAAAAACGCATAGCGATCTGTATCAATCTACAAGCCGATAATTAGTCCTGGGGGGGGCTATCTAGTCTTCACTTTTTCCTTTAGACTGGCGCCAAAAGACAAAGGTAGCTTACAAGAAAGGGAAAAATGATGATGGGTCTTACTTTATTCCTTCGGGAAGCAATTACACATCCCTGCCATGTAGGGGCATTGTGTCCCAGCTCCAAACGGCTAGCTAGCGATTTAGCTGAGCAAATTCCTCCTGATAACCCAGGTCGTATTATTGAACTGGGGGCTGGAACGGGCGCTATTACGGCGGCCTTGTTGCAGCAGAAAAGCCCTCAACATGAGTTAATTGCCATTGAGCGATCTGCTAAATTGGCCAAGCATCTGACTCAACGTTTTCCAGATTTGACGGTTATCCAAGGCGATGCCTGTCAATTGCAGGAATTACTCAACGGCTACACGTCAACTCCTATTCACGCCATTGTATCGAGCTTACCTTTACGTTCCTTACCGCCTTATATAGTTCAAACAATAGGCCAAGAAATTAATCACGTTTTGAAAAAAGGAGGCTTGTTTGTACAGTGTACCTATAATTTATGGGGAAAAACATTAGCACCTGCTCAACAATTAAAATTGATACATCGCCAATGGGTGTGGAAAAATTTACCGCCTGCTCGCATCGATGTTTTTTGCCGCGCGTGACACGTTTGTTACAAATCGCCGTTGCTAATACGGTAGTTGATTTACAGCACGCTGCACAAAGCTTAGCAAAGCAACTGGTTCTCCCTTATACTAAGATTTCTGCACGGGAAGATTTCGATTTTATTTTGCTTTTGACTGAAAAAGGACTTTTTTTGCAGCATACAAAGAAAAGAGGCTTGGGAAGTCTACACATTGACTTTCTAACTGGAAAAATAGGCTATCGCTTGCAACATCTCCGCGAACAAAAACAGTTGCTCGCCAAAGCAGTGGGACCCAAAATTCATCCAAAGACATATGTGTTAGACCTAACTGCTGGATTAGGCAATGATGGCTTTGTTTTAGCGAAACTAGCTTATTCACTAACGTTATTAGAACGATCTGCCATCATCGCCGCTTTACTAAAAGATGGATTACAACGTGTATTAAACTGTAAAAAATATTCTCATATCGATGTACGTCTTATTCATGTAGATGCAACTGTTTACTTAAATAAAATCATACAAACCAAGCAATTTCCAAATGTCATCTATTTGGATCCCATGTATCCACAATCAAACAAATCGGCCTTAGCAAAAAAAGAAATGCGTTTTCTTCGACAAATCGTCGGAAACGACTCCGACGCAGAAAGCTTATTACCACTAGCAATGGCTTGTGCACAACAGCGTGTTGTTGTAAAAAGACCTCGTTTAACAGGCCATTTAGGAAACGTAAAACCGCAGCATAGTATCTACGGAAAACAACATCGTTTTGACGTTTATTTAACTGCACCTAGGAACCCTGCTATCTTGCAAGACATCATGCAATTTAAAAATTGTTAACCTTTACATGCGATCCTTCTTAAAATGGCCTGGAAATAAATACCGAATTATTGAGAAAATAAGAGCTTGTTTACCGCAAGCAGAGCGCCTAATTGAGCCTTTTATTGGATCTGCAGCGGTCTTTCTTAATACATGTTATCCATCTTACCTACTAGCCGATAGCAATCGTGACCTTATTCAACTTTATCGATACCTACAACAAGAAGGGCAATCTTTCATTGACTATTGCCGTCTATTTTTTCATCCTCGCTTTAATAACGCAAAAGAATTTTACCGTTTACGACACTTATTTAATATCAGTATAGAACAACGCATTAGAGCGGCCTTAATGCTCTATTTAAATAAACATTGTTTTAATGGATTAGCACGATTCAATCGCAAAGGGAAGTTTAATACGCCGTTTAGCGGCTATAAAGCACCCTATTTTCCTGAAAAAGAAATGCAATTTTTCTTTCAGCAAGCTAAACATGCAAACATTATTCATGCCGATTTTATAAATACCTTAGCTTTAGCCAAACGAGGAGATGTTGTGTATTGCGATCCGCCCTATGTCGGTTTATCTAAGACGGCCAATTTTAACCACTACACAGCCGATGGATTTAGCTGTGCGCAACAGCTTAGTTTAGCTAGCATCGCAAAAAACTTAGCTGCCCAAGGAATTACAGTCATTATATCCAACCATGATACTGAATTTACGCGAAGTATTTATCAAGGCGCCGCTCTCTTTCCCCTCTCTGTACAACGTAACATCAGCAGCAAAGGATCGCGGCGAGAAAAAGTTACGGAGATACTGGCTATTTTTCAATAGATTTATTAGACCTCTTACATAATTTTAGAGATCGCATAAGATTTTCCTTTTTTGTAAAGTATGTTTTTAACAAATTTTCAAGCATTTTATTATCTTTGCTTTTCTTCGGTTTATAGCGATATGTTTTATGATCAATAGACTTCTTTCAAAACTCAGAAATTTAGTCAAGTTCGCAGCGAACGTACTGGCGAGGACCGGAGTTTACTACGAGTAAATGAGGACCGTAGCCAGGCGTTCAACAATGAAATTGACTAAATTACCACGTTTCAAAACTCAGAAATTTAGTCAAGTTCGCGGCGAACGTACTGGCGAGGACCGGAGTTTACTACGGGTAAATGAGGACCGTAGCCAGGCGTTCAACAATGAAATTGACTAAATTACCACGTTTCAAAACTCAGAAATTTAGTCAAGTTCGCGGCGAACGTACTGGCGAGGACCGGAGTTTACTACGAGTAAATGAGGACCGTAGCCAGGCGTTCAACAATGAAATTGACTAAATTACCACGTTTCGAAAGAGGTCTAATGTTAGCAACACAACATACCTGTTAGATTGGTGCACAGCGTTTTTCAATTATTTCCTTCGCTATTTCTCGTCGCTCAGACCCACGCCGTACTTTTTTTGGGAAGCCTTATCAAGGTATAGCTCCTTTTATCAATGACTTAATTGTAAATCTTGTCCCCTGCAGAAAAACAGGGAAATTATAGAAATTTCATTAATATTGCCTTCATATTTAATTTATATCATATGCCTCAGTAGCTTGAAATAAATATGTATATATCTACAGATATTTAGAGCTATACCCGAATAAAATTGCTGAGGGGACGACCATGCCATTTCCGGATATTTTGTATTATAAGGAGCTTGTTGTAGGAAAAAGC
>Ga0210402_10001752_pt1 | contig 22060 bp, 18 predicted proteins | sample IncBWC7MmetaG_FD_161055 | JGI IMG/M metagenome (GOLD analysis project Ga0210402, IMG submission 161055) | Forest soil microbial communities from Barre Woods Harvard Forest LTER site, Petersham, Massachusetts, United States - Inc-BW-C-7-M | ecosystem: Environmental > Terrestrial > Soil >... | reverse complement strand
ATGCGGACTTCGATTTGACCGCACCCTTGGCGTTCAACCGGGGCAAGGTGATCCTCGCTGGCTTCGGGTTCCACGGAATCGCCCGGCTCAAGCCCGGAGCGACCATTGCGGAAGCGAACGCGGATCTGACCCGACTCCTGCCGGTCTGGATGGACTCCTGGTCGAACGGCCCTGGATCGAACCCACATATTTACGAAGAGTGGAGAATTACTCCGATGATTCGCCCTTTGAAACAGCAGGTGATCGGCAACGTGGGCGAACTGTTGTGGGTGGTCATGGGGACGATTGGGCTGGTAATGCTCATTGCTTGCGCGAATGTCACAAATTTATTGCTGGTGAGAGTAGAAACTCGCCAGCAGGAATTGGCGGTGCGCACTGCACTCGGCGCAGGTCGAACGCGAATCGTTCGAGGAATTCTAGTTGAAAGCGTAATGCTCGGCATCATTGGCGGAGTGGTGGGCGCTGGCTTAGCGTATGCCGGCGTGCGCTTTCTCGTCGCGATAGGGCCATCGAATCTGCCTCGCTTAAACGAAATCGCGATCGATGCGCGAACGCTGGGGTTCACTTTTATTCTTTCGGTATTATCCGGTTTGTTGTTTGGATTGATTCCGGCTCTGAAATATGCCGGAGCGGGCAACATTTCATCCCTCCAAAGCGCGGGGCGGACGATCAGTGTGGGCCGCGAGCGGCATCGGGCGCGGAATTTGCTGGTGGTTGGTCAGGTTGCGATGGCGCTCGTGCTTTTGATGAGCGCTGGTCTGATGATTCGTACATTCGCCGCATTGCGAACGGTCGATCCCGGGTTCGCTGATCCACAGCACTTGCAGGCTTTGCGAATTTCCATTCCGGATTCGCTGATCGCCGAGTCGGAACGGGTAACGCGAACACAAAACGCAATCCTCGAGAAGCTGTCAGCGATTCAGGGCGTGAAGTCTGCGGGGTTCGTAAGTGAAATGCCCATGGAGGGCTTCGACTCGGATTGGGATGAGATTTTTGCTGAGGACAAGGTATACGCAGACAACACCATACCGCCATTGCGGCTGTACAAGCATATCTCGCCCGGTTTGTTGCACGCAGCCGGGACAAGATTGGTTGCAGGACGCGAAATGACGTGGAGTGACGTCTATGGACTCCGACCCGTGGTGATGGTTTCTGAGAATCTGGCGCGCGAAATGTGGGGGACACCGTCGGCAGCCATCGGGAAGCGCATGCGCGAGTTTCCAAAGATGCCGTGGCACGAGGTCGTCGGCGTGATCCAGGACGTTCGCGAAAAAGGCGTACAAGACACAGCGCCGGAAATTGTGTACTGGCCCCCGCTGATGGAAAATGCTTTTGGACTGGGACCGGCCCAGGCAACCCGCACAGTGACATTTGTGATTCGCAGCGATCGAGCTGGCACGGAGAGCTTCCTGACGGAGGTTCGCGCGGCAGTGCAGTCTGTGAATTCGGATCTGCCGGTGGCGTCCGTGCGCACCATGCAGGAGGTTTACGACAAGTCGGTTGCGCAGACTTCCTTCACGTTGGTAATGCTTGGAATTGCGGGAACCATGGCGCTCACGCTCGGAATCATCGGTATCTATGGCGTGATGTCTTACACGGTATCGCAACGCAAACGGGAAATTGGTATTCGTTTGGCGCTCGGAGCGCAGGGCGGAGACGTCTTGAAAATTGTTCTGAGGCAGGGTACGAAGTTGGCCCTGGTAGGGGTGGTCATCGGAATCGCTGCAGCTTTAGCATTGACCCGGCTAATGGCCAACCTGTTGTTTGGCGTGACAGCACACGATCCGCTAACGTTCGTTGCGGTTGCTGCCCTGCTCATTCTGGTCGCGGTCTTGGCGTGCTACATTCCCGCTCGCCGTGCAACACTCGTCGATCCCATTGTGGCGCTTCGCTACGAATAAGCTTCCTTATTGTGAGGGGAGAGCGCGCCTTCTAGATCATCGGCTTCATATCGTGCCATCAAACACACTTGCTTCATTCCGCCGCTGCCTGTTTCTGTATCACTGGCAAACCTGAAGCGTTTCTAAAGTTAATACGCCGCTGTCCCTCCTCGCCCCTACCGTTCCACTCGCCGAAGTACCCCCGGAATGCTCGACGGTACCTCCCACGTCACATCAATGGACGGATCGGATCCGTCCGGAGCCGGCCCGATTGCGGGGCGTCCCGGCTCCTCCTTCGGAGGCTTCGGCGACTCCCACGGCAAATTGACAGACCGCTGCAATTCGATGCGATCTTCCTTGACCGCACCCTTGAAGTCGCTGCTTCCGGATTTGAAGGCTACCCGATCACCGTCGACAGTCCCTTCCACAATCGGCGCGGGGACGTCGTCGCCCCCAAAAAATCCGGCGGCTCCTTCGACGGTTCCCGTCAGCTTGCTGCCCTCTTGCCGAAGGGTGAAGACAGCGTTAATACCGACCAGCATGGAAATGAAGTCGTTCGCTGGCCCACCGGTCGGCAGCACCGGTCTCCACAACCCGGTGACACCCACGCCCGATGGCACATCGCGCTCCCACACCGCCACCTGCGGACGCAGCTTCACCGCCTTGGCAGCAATTGTCGCCGAGGCCGACGCAAGTCCGGGGGACGTCGCTTCCACCGTGATATTTCCGGCCGATTTCGCCGACTGCACCAGCCCCATGCAGAAGCCGGAGAATGTTTTTCGCGAGGTTCCTTTGTCTGACGCATGGTCCGTCGGATCGCCATTGCCCACGCCGATCAACTTTCCTGCGCCTGACACTCGGAACGTCACCTCATTGTCGGTGATGGGAACGGTGCGCCCCTGCGCATCTTGCACTTCGACCGCGAACATCGCCACATCTTCGCCGTCGGCCGAGACTCCCTCGCGATCGGCGCGCAGCACAAGTTTGGCGGCTGCACCGGTCGTCTCGCGCTTGGTCGTCATGACCTGCTTGCCGTTTTTCCAGCCCCGCGCCTCGATGGATCCCGGCGCATACTTCACCACCCACGCCGCATGCGAATCCTTCTTGATATCTTTCGAACCCAGGCTCTTCCCGTTCACAAACAATTCGACGCGATCCAAGTTCGAGTAAGCCCAGAGGGCGATCTCCTTGCCCTCCATCCCCGCCCAGTTCCAGTGCGGAAAGATGTGCAGCACCGGTTTCGCCGTCCACCACGATTGGTAGTAATAGAACGAATCCTTTGGAAACCCGCACGTGTCGATGACGCCGTATTGGGAACTGATGTTCGGCCACGTGTACGGCGATGGCTCGCCACGATAATCGAAACCAGTCCACACGAATCCTCCCGAGAGCCACGGCCTCGCATTGCAGAAACGCCACCACCCTTCAGCCGACGCGCGCCCGGTAGTCGTGTAGGGATCGTATGAACTCACGAAACCCTTAGTGCGATCAGTGATGTAAATACCCCGCGTCCCCACAGCGCTCACGGTTTCTGTTCCCATCACTGGTTTGTCCGGATGTTTCTTGTGGAACTCCTCCGCCTGCGGGTCCATGTAGTTGTAACCGGCCACATCGCACACTTCCAGCCCGCCCGTTCCAATGGCCCCCGCGGGGGCGATGGAAACCGGCCGTGATCCGTCGTGTTCGTTCGCCACCGCCTTCATCGCGCTCAGGATGAGTCCGCCCCGCGCCGTGTTCGCCTGCCCTTCTTCGTTTCCCATCGACCACATGAGGACGCTAGGATGATTGCGATCGCGCCGGACCAGGTTCTCAAACTGGCTGAGCCCTTCCGGATTCGACGACATCATGCGCGTCTCGTCAAAAATCAACATCCCCATCTGATCGCACGCGTCCAGCAACTCCGGCGTCGGCGGATTGTGCGATGTGCGAATCGAGTTGCAGCCCATCTCCTGCAATTTGCGTACGCGGTAATACTGCACAGCATCCGGCAACGCAGCTCCCAGGCCAGCGTGGTCCTGGTGGTTGCACGTGCCCTTCAGCTTGACGGCCTTTCCATTCAGCAGCAGGCCCTTCTCCGCGTCAAACTCCGCCGTCCGAATCCCGAATGGAGTCTCATACCGATCCACCACTTGCCCGTCTACCTGAATTTCAGTAACCAGCTTGTACAGATGTCTCTCTTCGAGCGACCACAGCAGCGGCCGTTTCACAACGATCTCCTGCCGATAACTCTGATCGTCTCCGGCAGAAATCGATGCCGCGGGCGCAGTGTCCTTGCCCATCGCCTGCCCCGAAGAATCGAGAATGGTCGAGGTGATGCGCGCACTGCGGCTCGTAGTTCCGTCGTTGCTCACTTCGGTAAGGATGGAGAGGGAAGCTTCGCCAGCCCGCACCTCCGACTTCACGAACGTGCCCCACTTCTTCACGTGGAGCGGGTTAGTCTTCAGCAGCCAAACATGCCGGTAAATTCCCGCACCCTCATAGAACCAGCCATCACTCTCGGTAGCATCGACGCGCACCAGCAGGACGTTGCGCTGCCCGATGTATGCGAAATCCGACACGTCAAAGCTGAAGGGATCGTAGCCGCCACTATGCCGCCCAATGTAAAATCCGTTCAGCACCACCATGGTTTCGCGGTACGCGCCGTCGAATTCAATAGTGATCCGTTTACCCGCGTCTTCTGCGGGAATATCGAAGACACGGCGGTACCACCCAACGCTCGTCGTGGGATACTTTCGCCCCAGCGGGTAAAAGCCTTTGTTCAACAAGTCCGGATCGTTCTGGAAGGGCAACTCCACGGCCCAGTCGTGCGGCAGGTCGAGGCTTTTCCACTCGCTGTCGTCGTAGGCGATGGAGCAGGCTGGCATGAAATTCCCGGTCTTCTGAAAATTGCCGACCGCCGGACCGCCAAATCCGAAGTCCTTGATCGGATCATCCGCGTGACCAAAATTAAAGCGCCACCCGAAGTCGAGCAGCAACCGCTCGCGCCCCGCGCCCGGGGCCGCAGAGGCGAGCGCATCGTCATTAACGAGAGCATTGGATTCAGGCCGCGCTGCGTTGTTCGCGAGATCAAAGGGGATTTGTTTAGCGGCGGCAACGGCTGCGGGCGCCAGCAGTCCGGCCTTGAGTACGTCGCGGCGGGTAGGCATGTTTCCTCCAGGTGAGCCTTGAAGATGGAAACTCCATTCCGAGTCAGGCTTGAATAGAGATGAAAGTGAGCGAAGTATACGCTCCGCCCTTCGCGCTTCACAACGACGCGAGTCACCACGGGGTGAGTCGTTAGCGCGTGTGCCTTCTGCCTGATTGACTCATCCGAAGGCGGGTCTCGGTGGAAGAGCGGCGCTTTAGCGCCGCGTCAGACGCGATTGCAAAAGCGGGCTTTAGCCCCGGTGGAACTCGACGCGGCGGAACGTTATACATCAATCCGACGAAGCAGCCGCGAAGCGGCGAAAGGATAGAGCCCACGGCGCAAGCCGTGGGTGACGGGTCGAAAAACAACCAAGCCCGAGGGGCGCTGCCGCACCATCAGAACGCTTTAGTGTGCCCCACCCACCGGTCCTCTCCCCACCGACTTCTTCAACGCAAACACAATCGGAACGCAGGCAAAACACACCAGCGCCATATACCGAAAATCATCCACGTACGACCACAACCTCGACTGCGCATTGAGCGCATGATCCAGCACTCCATAAGCCTGCTGCGTCGCCGTAGAAGGAGATGCCCCCTGCGCTCCCAAATATTGCTGTATTCCCGCGACCGCTCCTCGTACTTCCGGCCGTCCCAACGCCACCGACGCCGCCAACTCATTGCGATGCAACTGCTCATGCCGCGCCACGATGGTATTCACGATCGAAATCCCAATGCTCCCTCCAATATTGCGCATCAGGTTATACAGTCCGCTGGCATTCCCAATCTCTTCGTTCTTCAGGAACGCCATGGTGGTCGTCGAGAGGGGCACGAACACGCACCCCGAGCCAAACCCGCTCAGAACAACCGGCCACAGAAGACTCCATTGCCCAATCGAAAGATTGACCTGGCCGAACCAGATACTCGTCACCCCAAACAAGCAAAATCCAAACGCAATGAGCAACCGGTTATCAATCTTCGCCGTCAGGTATCCGATCATCGGCATCGCCAGAATAGCTCCAATGCCCCGCGGACTCACCGCCCATCCCGCCGCCAGCGCCGTATACCCCATCAGTTCCTGATAAAACAGCGGCAGCAGTGTGATCAATCCGTAGATCGCCGCGCCGAAGAGTCCGATAAGCAAACATCCCATCGCGAAGTTGCGGTGTCGGAACACCCGCAAATCCACTAGCGGCTTGTCATGGCGGAATTCCCGAATCAGAAAACCAACGAAGCTGACCAGCAGAACCACCGTCGCCCACCGGATCCATGTCGCCCCGAACCAGTCATCTTCCTGCCCTTTGTCGAGGATGATCTGCAGGCAGCCCAGCCACACCGCCAGCAGCCCCAACCCGATGCCATCAAATTTTCCCGGGTGTGCGTTCTTGATGTACGGCGGATCCTCCACAAACCGCGAGATCATGAACACTGCGAACGCACCTACCGGAATGTTGATGTAAAACGCCCATCGCCACGAGTAGGTATCTGTAAGCCATCCGCCCAGCGTCGGCCCCAACACCGGCGCGACCACCACGCCTAGCGCAAACACCGCCATCGCCATCCCGCGTTTTTGCGGAGGAAACGTTTCGAGCAGAATGGATTGCGACAGCGGTTGCAACGCTCCGCCGCCCGCCCCCTGCAAAGCCCGTGCGAGCAGGATCATTCCCAGGCTCGTCGCCGCTCCGCAGGCAAACGACGACGCGGTGAACAAAAAGATGCAGAACAGCAGGAACCGCTTGCGTCCAAAGCGCAACGAAAACCACGAACTCGCCGGCAGTACCACCGCATTGGCTACCAGGTAGCTGGTCAGCACCCAGGTCGCTTCATCGTTGCTTGCCGACAAACTTCCAGCAATGTAAGGCAGCGCGACCGCCGCAATGGAAGTGTCGAGCACTTCCATGAACGTCGCCAGCATCACCGCAAGCGCAATCAACCAGGGATTCACGGTCGGCGCGTTGTGTGTCGTTTGTGCTGGGGTCATTCCTTCCACTTTCAAGACGAGACCAGAATGGACTTCTACAGATGCTTTCGACCCAGCCGAGGTTTTAAAAATGTTTTGGCAGCCGCAAATCGGATTCCTGGTTTCGCTGCGATACTCTGCATTGAAGGTTTCATCAAGTCAAGACTAACGTCACTTGGAATCCCTAGGGACAAGAGCAGACAATCCTAGATTGATGGCTGCTCACATTTCGATGCCAGCATTCGAGGAGTGATGAGACTCGCCCGGCTTGTGACAATCGTTCTGCTGATGCCTCTCCTTGCGGCAGGTATTGGCTGTACACGCCATCCTGCCGACACAGCAAAACTCAATACCGAACTTCGGCAAGCCGCCGGAAAGGGCGATATTCCCTCCATTCGCCGTTTATTGCGGCAGGGCGCCAGGATTGACGCCCGAGATGAAGGCGGCTCGACAGCAGTGGCCATCGCTGCAGATTTCGGTCACCGCGATGCCGTGAAGCTACTGCTCGAGAAGGGCGCCGATCCCGTCGCGGGTGGCGTAAGCGGAGAAGGTGCACTTATCGAGGCAGCCCAAATCGGCTATACCACAAAAATTGCACTAATACTTGAACGAGGAGTAGATCTGAAGGCCAAGAATGAAGCGCTGTTCACTCTGGCCGATTCAGCCCCTGCCGTCTTGCAGGTTATTTCCGCACCGGGACCCGTTCAGCCCCAACCGAAACTGGAATGGCCTGACATTGACTATGCCAAATCCGTGGGATTGCTTCTCGACCATGGGGCCAATATCGAAGCGCGCAACGATGAAGATGCCACACCCTTGATGTGGGCGGCCGAGCATGGCCAAACCGAGGTGGTAAGGGCATTGCTGGAAAGAGGAGCGGACGTCGAGGCCAGGGACAAGTATGGATACACCGCGCTGATCGGGGCAGCCTGTGAGTGCGCCGTCGTTGACATGCCCGAGACTTTCGAATCCATGAAGCTCCTGTTAGCGAAGGGCGCCAAGATCAACGCAAAGGACAAAGTGGGAAGAACAGCCCTGATGTCGGCAGCCTCCGCGGGACGAACCGAAAATATGCGACTCCTGCTGGACCATGAAGCCGATGTCGACTTGAAAGATAGTGACGGCAACACAGCGTTGCTCGTCTCAGCGGGAGCGGGTCCATACAGTTCGGCCGGCGCAGTCTACACGGCTAACCCCGTGAGACTGCTTCTCGAACGAGGAGCCAACATTCAAGCGAGGAACAAGGACGGCGATACTGCCTTGATCCTGGCCGCATCCACGGGTGGCTATGAAGACGCTGCCACCGTCAGCCTGTTGCTCGCACGCGGCGCCGACATCCGTGCCAGAAACAAACACGGACAGACCGCGCTCGACCTGGCCCTGAAACATCACCGCAGTGAAACAGTTCCTCTTCTGCGAAAGGCCATGGCGATAAATATTCATTAAGTCTGTCCGATTCCGAAAAAGACATGACTTTAGCAGCCGAGAGATTCTCGCAGATCAGAGTTGCGCCCCGTCGGCTTTGGAAGGCCACGGCTTTAGCCGCTGAGTGCCTGCACTCTCTCCGCAACTGTTTTACCCACAACCCTCCTCGATGAATCCGCCTTCAATTTTCTTACGAGCAAGTTTCTAAGCCTGCGTACCGCGGGAGAGATCTCCCGCACGCTGATACCGCCGAAGCCCAGAACCAGCCCCTGACACGCCTGTCCCATATACGCACGGGAAAGTGGCCACAGCGCCAGGTTTTGACGAGCGCCTTCCCATGCGATTTCTTCGTCTCGAAAGTTGTTTCGTAGCGTCACGGTGAGATGCATCCCGGCTGCGTCGCCAACAACCTCTCCCATGTCACCGAGGCTGTAGGTCAGATTCTCGAACAAGACTTGCCTCAGTGCCCCATAGTGGACCCGCATCCTCCGTAGGTGGCGGGCAAAGTGGCCCTCGTCGATGAAGTCTGCGAGTACCTGTTGATAAAAGGTCGGCTGGCCCAGATCCATCACACGGCGCATAGTGACAAAACGGTCGATCAAATCCGGTGGAACGACGATGTACCCAAGCCGCAGGGAAGGAAAAAGAACCTTGCTGAATGTTCCGATGTACACGACGCGAGAATTCTTGTCGAGCCCTTGCAGAGAAGGAATCGGCAGGCTCTCGTAGCGGTACTCGCTGTCGTAGTCATCTTCGATGATCCACGCGCCCGAGTTGTGGGCCCACTCCACCAATTGGAGACGCCGCGCTGCGCTCATCGTTACGCCGAGCGGAAACTGGTGCGATGGCGTGACAAAGGCAGCCCGTGCCTTTCGACACTTTCTGACGCCGGCAGGAACATCGAGACCCTCGCCATCCACTGGGATCGGCTCCGGACGGCATCCGTTCAAAGTGAAAATGTCCCGGGCCAGTCGATAAGTCGGATTTTCGATCCACACCCGATCGCCAGGGCTGAGAAGAACGCGTGTCGTGATCTCGAGTGCCTGCTGGGAGCCGTTCACAATCAAGATCTGCTCAGGTTCGCAGCGCACCGCGCGCGCCGTTCGGAGATAATTCGCGATCGCCTGCCGCAGCGCTTTGTGGCCCATCAGGTCGCCATAGGTGAGAGATTCGGCGTTGGCGCTTCGCGACCGCCGCGCGATCAACCCTGACCAAATCTGCAAAGGGAATTGATCAAAAGCCACCTGTCCAACGCGGAACGGTCCGCAGAGGGCCATCCACGGCAAGTCTTCCTTCCGTGGCAGCAGCGAACACCGATTCGAAACCAGACGAGGACCCACTCGCTCCGCTGCACTTCTTTCACCCATCGGCTGGCTCGACGTCAACTGTTCGGGAAGGGAGCCCGAGATTATGGTCCCAGCTCCCACCCGGCTTTGCAGATAGCCTTCGGCCAGCAATTGTGCATAAGCATTGAGCACAGGAAACCGGGAAACGCTCATCTCGGAGGCGAAGACGCGAGTCGAGGGAATCCTCTGCCCCGGACGTAGTCGGCCATCCAGAATGGCGGCGCGGAACGAGTTGTAGATTTGCCGGTGAAGGGGCTGGGAAGCTCTGCGATCCACAGCCATCATGGGCAACAAACCGGAGGCCACGCGCTTCATTTTCGCGCATCATAGTGGTCATGCCAAAGACGCGTCAAGTGGGTATTGAATGTGACCATTTACGATGCCACTCTTAAGAAACCACGCCCTCGGGGAGAGTTCTATGTCGCGGATTCGCCATTGCGTGGAGTGTCCTAAATGCTTCACGCGATATCTCATGTCGTTCAGTCCGTACAGCAACGGCGCATACCTGCGCCCTGCGCTGAATGGTTGTTGGGATGAGTACATTCTCTATTGTTCCTGCCGCCGGGGCGGTCAAGTCAGCCGCTTCAGGGCGAACGAAGAGATGCCTTGCAAAGTCTCGAATGCAGCTTTCGAGCGGGGCTACGGTACATCGGCTGAGATTCGGCCTGTGGCCAAGCCCAGGGAACCCTGGTCCTTTGACGCGTCCCAATATCTGAACGACCGGAAATCGCAGGACCGGCGCAAGAACACATCTTGAGCAACTGGCTCAGGCTTAGTTGACCCCGGTAAAACGTGCCCCGATGGAGCACGGGAGTCTACGCTCGGCATCCAAATGCACATAACTATTCTCGTTGCATTTCTTCTGATGTCTCGCACGGTTGTTTCGATGTGCGGCGCCGGCATCCTGCTTTTCCTGATTGCGCTGTGGGCTGCGAAGTCCGATATCGCGCAGGCGAGGGGTTTGGACAAGATCGTAGCCTTGAGCAATTTGTGCTTCGCCTCTCCCTTGGCGGTCTTCGGCGCCCTGCATCTCTCGGCCGTGGGATTCGTCGCACCCATGGTGCCCTCGTATATGCCGTGGCGATTGTTTTGGGCGTATTTCTTCGGCTTTGCGCTGCTGTCCGCGTCTTTGAGCATCGCTACTAAAATCCAGGTGCGTTGGTCCGGCCTGCTGTTCGGGATCGCGATGTTTCTGTTCGTGGCGATGTTGGACATCCCGGGATCTCTCGCCAACCCAGGTAACAGGTTTGGATGGACGTTGACCCTCCGCGAAATGTCTTTCGGTGGTGGAGGCTGGATTCTTGCGGGAAATGCCTGGCGCCAGCAAGGCCGCGAGCAAGGCGGAAACAGACTCATTCTCGTGGGCCGCGTCTTGGTCGCGATCGCCGCCATATTTTATGGCGTTGAGCACTTTCTGCACCCAGCGGGAGCCCCCGGAGTCCCGCTCCAAAAACTGATGCCGGCGTGGATTCCCGGACGCCTGCTCATAGGCTATCTGACGGGCGCAATTCTCTTCATTGCCGGAGCAGCGATTCTCCTGGCCAGGAAGACGCGGATGGCGGCTACTTATCTCGGCACCTGGATTGTGCTGCTGGTCGTGTTTGTTTACGGACCAATCCTGATTGCGTCGATGTTAGATCCGAGCACCGCGGTCAAAGTTGAGGGGATCAACTACTTCTTTGACACGCTGCTGTTTGCCGGAGTGATTCTCGCCCTCGCCAGCGCGACGGATTAAAATGCGCCCTCGCTGCTCCAGTTGTATCTGGCCAGCTTCATCCACGACACAGCATCAACCCTTGCGATCTCCCAGATCTAATTCGATAGTCAGTTTTTGCTGCGAAATATGCCTGCTCTGCGTACGGCATCCCGCCGGAGACCGGCCTTCTCATCTGTCCTCGTCAGTAACCGCTACCGCCGGCCGCGTGATCCAAAAGAAAAGCCACCCAGACATCGGGCGGCTCGTCTGTGATCCCGGGTTGACGAAAGCCGTGCGACCTTTGCCCGAAGGTTACTGCACCACCTGGTTCAACACCGAGGATGTGCTTTTGTCATTGAAGCTGTCCCCTAAGTATTGCGCCGTAATCGGGTGAGTGGCTATGGCCAATGTGGACTTGGTGAGCTTGGCTACGCCTCCGCTCAACGTCGCCGATCCGATCCCGACGGTTCCGTCGAAGAACTTCACTTTGGCGGCCAGCGCGTAAGATCCCGATGGAATAACTGTCGCAGTAAAGGTCACGGACTGGCCGAATTGCGACGGATTGAGACTTGATTTCAGCGTTGTAGTCGTCGGGTGCCTATTCACAACCTGCGTAACCTTCCCAGTACTCGAACGGAAATTCACGTCCCCGACGTATGTTGCCTTAATGGTGTGGGTCTTCGCCGCGAGTGATGAGGTATTGAACTTTGCCACGCCGCTCGCTGTGGCACTTATTCCAATTGCGGTCGTACCGTCGAAGAACCTTACCAGTTCGCCGTTCGGGATTGCTCCGTATGTCGATGTTACTTTTGCCGTGAAGGTTACCGGCTGACCAACAAACGTTGGCGACCTCGATGTACCCAAAATCGTGGTGGTTGGGTGTGGCGTCAAAATGGTTTCCGTCAGCACGGGAGATGCGCTGCCGCGAGCAATGTTTAGGACACCCAAGTACGTGGCCGTGATTGGATGTGTTCCATTCTTCGGATAAGTTGTGCTGTACGCCGCTTGGTTGTTTGTCAGCGGCACAGTAGAAATTAACGCAGTTCCATCCTGGAAAAGAACCATTCCAGTCACTGCTGCGCCGGAATGGCTCGTCACCACAGCTGTGTAGGTGACCACCGAGTTTACATCCGCAGGATTCATGCTTGAAACCAACGAGGTTGTCGTAGGCGGAGCCCCGACATTATTGAGCAGTAATCCCACCACACCCCTCGTGTTGTTGATCGGGCCACCACAGCCCGTGCCGTTGAAGCTGCACTGGCTGGCCAGCAGGACGTCCGGCCGACCGTCGCCATTCACATCGCCCACCGCCACTCCGAGAGTCTGATAGCCACCAGAAGCGTACTCCACTGCAGCCTGAAAGGTTCCGTCGCCGTTGCCCAAGAGCACAGACACCGCGCCGCCGTTATTGCCGTTGCTACCCATGGACTGGATGGTCAGCAGCAGGTCGGGATGGCCGTCGCCGTCCACATCGGCCACGGCCACCGAAGAAATCGCCGCCACAGGAGTCTCGCCGGAGCTGTAGGTCACCGCCGCCTGAAATGTGCCATCACCGTTACCCATCAGCACACCAGCCGTAGCCGACCACGAGTCCGCCGTCACTAAATCAAGCTTCCCGTCGCCGTTGAGATCGGCTACCGTGAGTGAATAGGGATACCTGCCGCCGCAGTCGTAGGTCACGGCCGACCGGAAGGTGCCGTTGCCATTGCCCAACAACACCCCAACCTCGCCGGTGGTCTCGCACAGTCCGCCGTTGCACTTTAGATAGTTCGTGGCCACTAATAGGTCGGGCTTCCCATCACCATTCACGTCCGCAATTGCGACCGAAATCGCGTAGAGCCCGGCGAGGTAGGTCACGGCAGGCTGGAAGGTGCCATCACCATCGCCTAGCAGAACACCTACGGAACCATCGCAATTGTTGTCTGCGCACTCATTGGCGACGAACAAGTCCGGCTTACCGTCGCCGTTCACGTCGGCGACCGCCACCGACACGGGGTACATCCCTCCCGATCCGTAGGTCACGGCGGGCTGAAGGGTTCCGTCGCCTTTGCCTAGTAGCACAGCCACCGTATTTGAGCCGCCGTTCGCTACCACCAGGTCGGGCTTGTGATCGCCGTTCACATCCGCAATTGCTATTGAGACTGGAAAAAACGGGCCCGAAGTGCCCCCCGTACGGTAGGCCACCGCTGTCTGGAAGGTTCCATCGCCATTGCCCAACAGCACGCCCACCGACGCTCCGTCCGTACAGCCGCTGCTGGCACACTCGTTGCCTATGACGAGATCGAGCTTGCCATCGCCATTGAGATCGGCTACTGCGATGGACTTACCAGTGTATCCACCTGAGTCGTACGGAACCGTCGGCATGAAAAGGGGCGGGCCGGAGGTCCCTAAATAGCCACCGAATCCACCGTTTTCGGATGGTTGGCCCGCTCCCCTGCTTTCCGTCGGGGCGGCCAGGGCGATCATTGCCGTTAGAAAGCCGATCAATAAAACCGTGCCACCGGGAACAGGAGCATTCTGAGACATCTTGCCGATCATAGGAAACCTCCTAACGGATGGAACTCTAGCCCTGGTCGAGGTCGACATCCAGTTCCGAGCGTTTTGATGATCTCTCGGACCAAAATACAAGTTGTCACCAGGAGCAATTGCTGAAGGGGCCGACGTTCAAAGGTCTGGCCTAGGGGAGTGGCGGTGACCCTGCCCTTAGGGTGCACTACATTCTAAAACTGCACTGAATGAGCGCTGATGTTGGCACGAATGAATCCCACCGTCAATGACAAAGTTCTATTCTCATACTCGCAATCTCGTCCCCCAAGAATCCGTCTTTCCAGATTGACAATGCTGGCGACCAAGAGCAAGCTGGCCGAGTGATGAGGAGTGAAAAATGAATCGTACACGACTTTTGGTGATTGGAGTTGCGGCGCTGGCCTTGGGTGCGGCTTTCAGCTTGTTTGTTTATCGAAGGCTACAGGCTGAGATGGCTCCTCCAAACGTTGGCGTGGATGTCGTGGTGGCTGCCAATGATATTCAGGTTGGCGCGAAAGTCGCAGAGAGTGACCTCAAGGTCGTGAAGTACCCTCCCGACGATTTGCCCCGCCACGTCTTCCACACGAAAGCGTCCGCAGTTGGGCGCGGCACGGTGCTTCCTATCGGAAAGGGCGAATTTGTAGTGGCTGACAAACTAGCGGCCGAAAATGCAGGAGCAGGCTTGTCGACGTTGATTGCGATGGGCATGCGTGCAGAGGCGGTGAGGGTCAACGATGTTACGGCAGTAGCCGGCTTCGTCGTGCCGGGCACCCGCGTCGACGTGCTGGTCACTGGCGATCGTAGCGGATCGAGCGAACCTCAGACCGTAACTGTTTTGCAGAACGTCGCTGTGCTGGCAACCGGGCAGAGGACCGAACGCACTGCGACGGGCGAACCTCAGAATGCCTCCGTCGTTACGCTTCTGGTTTCCCCAGAAGATTCTGAGAAGCTGGCGCTGGCCAGTCTAGGACGCATCCAATTAGTTCTTCGCAACCCGCTCGATACCAGTCAGGAGAAGGCGGCTGTGATCACGCACGCAAACCTGTTTGGCAGCGCCAAAGTGACGCGGGTAAAACGTGTTCTGATTCCGGCTCTGGCCCCGGAGCCTCTAAAGCCCCTTGAGATCGATATTATCGAGGGAGGTCACAAGGAGACGATCCAGCTAAAGCAATAGCCCTTGCTCGAGGAGATACGTTCGCGACCCGTTTCGCAGCCTCTGCCCTCACTCGAATGATTGCGCCCATTTGAGACACGCCAGCTTCAAGATCAAACTTCCCACTGAGGGCATTCTTTTGCTCCAATTCGGAGCTAGTCTTGAAATGGCGGGTCGATATCATTGGACACGGAGGAACGATCGGCAAAAGTAATCGTCGGGATGACCATCTCGATTGAGAGGTTTGTCGCTGATCAAAATGGCAACGCCGGGGGATTTTTGAATGTAGCGCCCCATTTCAACAGCCGGTTTCAAGTTGCCTGTCGGCGTGGACTCGCACAACCACGGCATCGCCAATTCTCAATCTGACAAATTCGTAGTCTCCACTTCGTAATCTCGAACCCGCGCCTGTTCTACTGGAGGTCCCACTGGATCGTGGTGCCGAGTACTGTGAACACGGGGCCGAAGGTGAGTTGGCCCGCGCATCCACCCGCCTGGCCGCACAATGTCCATTGCCCAGCCAGTTGCACTCCGGCCTGGGAGAATATGTTCCACTTATCCTCGATGATGTCGAGCGAGATTTGTCCTCCAACTTGCACGCCACCAGCGAAACTCGTCGGCGCGAGATTCGTCAGTAGCAGGACCTGGCCAAAAAGGGCGGTATGAAATCGCCCGCGAGAATAAGGGTCCGCGTATGTGACGCTGCCCTGAAGTTGGAGGGTGTAGCGCGGATCGGTAGGCGAATTCTGGCTGTTGAAACTTGGCTGAAAAGCGCCCCCGAACTCCCAGTGAGGTCCTTCCGACGCGGTGCGATAGACGATTCCGAAGCTGACTTGTCCGGTGAGGACTGAAGCAGAAGGACCGGCAGTCGAGAAAAATGGCGGCGGCGTGAGCCCTGCTGCCGGCTGGGCCTGAAACAGCCAATGCTTGTTCGCTGGTGTCGGTGTCGGAGTTGGCACAACCGGAGTCACCGACGGACGAGGTAGTGGTGAAGGTTTTGGAGTAGCAGGGCTCGGGTTGGGGTTACGAGAAATCGTTCCTTCAATCACCAGGACGCGCATCGCCAGGGCCTTACGGGTGTCATCTCCAACTTTGCCGTCGACTAACTTCAATTTGAAGTCGCGCTGGAATTGCATCACCGCAGCCTTGGTGCGTTTGCCGAATATGCCGGTCTTGGTCTCCAGCGGCAAGATATTCTTGCCGTCCAGAATAACTACCTGGTCGGCGAGCGCAGCATTCAGATTCCTTTGCAGCCTGCGAACTTCTTCGCCACGACTGCCCTCAAGCAAGAGTTCCGCCATGGGAACCTCCTCACGTGCCGTCAAGAACGGCTGATATTGTATCGATGTTCCGCCTGTTTGCAACTCCCCCGGATAACCCAAGTCAGAGCGGGCACCTTGAGTTATCCCCACCTACTCTTCGTTGTACAATTTGACGCCATATCGACCCGGGAAAACGGGCCCCGATAGAGCACGCGAAACTTTCGTCGGACGTCCACATGCACACGCCAATGCTCGCCGCATTTTTTGTGATTTCTCGCACGGTCGTTTCGATGTGCAGCGCCGGCATCCTTCTTTTCCTGATTGCGTTGTGGGCTGCGAAAACTGATATGGCGCGGGCGCGCGGTCTGGACAAGATCGTGGCCTTGAGCAATTTGTGTTTCGCCATCCCCCTGGCGGTTTTCGGCGCCCTGCATCTCTCGGGCGTGGAATTCGTCCTGCCGGTGGTTCCCTCGTATATGCCGTGGCGCTTGTTCTGGGCATATTTTGTGGGCGTCGCGTTGCTGGCCGCATCCCTGAGCATTGCCACAAAAGTTCAGGTGCGCTGGTCGGGCCTGCTGTTCGGCATCATGATGCTTCTTTTTGTGGTGACGCTGGACACCAAAGGCGCTCTCGCCCATCCCAGAGACAGGTTTGTATGGACGTATGTCCTCCGCGAAAGTTCGTTCGCGGGCGGAGGCTGGATTCTTGCGGGGAATGCCCTGCGCGAGCAAGGCCGCGGCCGCGGTCAAAGCGCGCTGATAACCGTGGGCCGCTTGATCCTCGCAATCGCTGCCATATTTTACGGCATTGAGCATTTTCTGCACCCAACGGGCGTACCCGGAGTCCCGCTCGAAAAAATGATGCCTGCGTGGATTCCGGCACGGATGCTCGTTGGCTATCTGACAGGAGCGATTCTTCTGATTGCCGGGGTAAGCATTCTGCTGGCCAAGAAGACGCGCCTGGCAGCAACGTATCTCGGCACCTGGATTCTGCTGCTGGTCTTGTTCATCTATGGTCCGATTCTGATCGCTTCGCTGGCCAACCCGAGCACCGACGTCAAGATTGATGGGATCAACTACTTCGCGGATACCCTCTTGTTTGGCGGAGCGATTCTCGCCCTCGCCAGCGCATCGCCGCGCACGGATTGAAGGGGCGATTACCTTCCAGTTACGAAAACCAGGACCACGGCGGTTCTGAAGCTGACGCCTGGTCGCGCCCGTGTGTTTGCTGGAAGGGGTCATCATCGTGATCGTGCTTAGCGTGACATTGAAACAGTGGGACAGGCATGTACGCCCGTCCCTTCAACTTGCTGAGAGATAATGTGCATGGATTAGGGATTGATCCAGATGCTGTTGGCGGCGCTGTTGTTCGTAAAATCGCGGTCGGGAGTGGTGAGTCGAATGCCGGCGGTGGCTTGAGTCCATCCGGCAACGGTGGGTAGCACGGTAACCGTCACCGTCTTGCTGGTGCCGGGCGACATTTGGCCAAGTTTGCAAGTCAACAGCACGCCATGGGTGCAACCGTTGGTTGCTGAGACGAACGTCGTCAGTTTTGGCAGAATGAGAATCGCGAAGACGTTGCGCGCATCGTCATCCTGTATGTTCGTGACGGTAACGTTGTAGACAAGCGGCTCGCCGACCTTTCCAGGATTTGTGGAGTTCATGGTCACAGCCATCTCGGTCAATCCGACTTCGGTGATTGTGCTGGTGACGAACGCGCTGGCCGGAAGGCTGACATTGGCGGCGCTCGCGGTCACGGTCACGTCCTGCGGTGCGGTATCGACTGGGTGCACAGCAACAGTCACGCTCTTCGCAGGACCGCTCGCGGCGATATCTCCCAGCGAGCAGACCACGGTCAGATGCGGCGAGCCAGGGGTGAACAGGCAACCCCCGCTCAGGGTTGGAGAGATGGGTAGTTCACCCGAAGGCATGGTGTAAGTCACGATTACATTGCTGGCAGTGCCACCGCCGCTGCTGACGGACGCAGTGTAGCTTGGCTCGCCATGCGGATCAGTACCGGGCGTGAGTCCAATCGAGAGAGTCACTTGAGCATAGGCGCCAGCCGACAACACAGCGAGAGCGAGAGCAAAGACAACAAACCCACCGAAGTAGCGTGCAACTGTGTTAGACATGTATTCCTCCTGAATTGGATGGTGCGATTACAGGAGAAAACGTTTCGCCGGGAGGCCTAGAAAACCGAGTCGCAGAGGAACACTCTCATGAAAATGGTCGCAAGGACATTTGGATCAGTCGCGGTCTTTGCTACCGTCTTGTGGTCGACGGGGGCGGTGGATGCGCAAGACGGGAAAGTTCAAGCCACTTCGTGCAGAAGGGTCGTTGAAGGATTCTACAAGTGGTACATCCCCGAAACCCTTCGATCGCGTTCATCCCGGTATGACCTCCCGCTGAAATCGAAGGTTTACAGGTTTGATGACGGACTGGTTCGTTTGCTGAGGGAATCCGAGGCGCATGAAAATCGTGGCGGCGACATCATTAATGTCGATCCGTTCACTGGCATCAACGGTGATTCCGAGGACTATGTCGTCGGAAATGTCAGGCAAAAGGGAGATACCTGCCGGGCTGACCTTTACGGGGTGAATTCAGGCAAGAGGGACCCGGATCCTTTGGTTACCCCAGAGTTGGTGCGCCGGAATGGAGCGCGGGTTTTCTTCAATTTTCACTACCCGGGAAGCGGGTCGGTCGCCAAATACGACTGGCGCGGCGAAATTCGTGACCAGCTTCGGTCGCCGATAGATCAGGAGAAGTGAACTGGCGAAGCGTACGCCTATGAGTGCTCGCAATGCAGTGGTAGTTGTGCTGCTTTTATACAGAAGATGACTGTTGAACAGTCTCAGTTATCAACTATGATCTGCGCTATTTTCCTTTGGAGTGCAGCCGCTCAGCAATGAATGGCAACACCTGCATAATGCCTACACCGTTAGCCATCCAAAGACCACTTACCTGGGCCGCTGGAGGCGATCATCAGCAATCCGCCCATGATGCCAACATTTTTCAGGAACTGAGTCTGCATGCCACCGGCGCTTGCGCCGTGCAGGGCCCAGAAGTTGTGTAACAGCACGCTCACCATCCCCAAATACAGGAACATTACGAATGCTGCGGCGCGGGCTTGCCAGCCAACAAGCAAGCACAACACTCCTCCGGCCTCGATCAGCAGCGCTATCCCGAGCATTGCGGGTATCAACTGCATTGGCATTTGATGTGATTGCATGTAGGAAGCCTGGCCGCTCCATCCCATAATCTTGCCAAGAGCTCCTTGTACAAAGATGGCGCTTATCAGGAGCCGTGAGATAAGAGGAAATATTGCATCCGACAACAGTGGACCAAACAAAAATCTGTTGGACATGTGCGCTTAGACTGTCTTTCCATCGCCGGGTAAGCAAAAATCTGGGAGACGCGACCTAACTGTCGGACCCGGTAGGGATACCCCTCACGGGGTAGCCCCCGGACGGACCCGGACGAGCGCTCATTAGCGGCATCCGGTTCTTCTCGCCGATGAATAGCGGCCAAGCCTTGCGCTTGTCCGCACACTCGCCCACCCATGGGACACGCGCAGTCCCGCGCTGTGTCGGGTACGTGTCAGATGAGAGAGTGTTCTCTTTGAGCCGCAGCCTTCCCTCCTCACTCTCCGCCGACGATGTTCCGTCTTTGTTCTTCGAATGATTCATCGGTACTATTCCGCGGTGTGACTCCTCGCAGACGTGCACGCGGGCCGTGCGGCCTGAGCCTTCTCCCGCCGTCCTGTGGCTCTGTTGCCTCCACAGGAGTCTCCGAGGTCTCCCGGTTCTCGTGCATGAAGTTTCTAGACGTGCCGTGGGGTCTTCGACCACGCCGGGCTGGATGGAAACTCGCGCTATCGCTCCCGTCCATGTTGCCTTCCGCGCACGCATCGACCCGACCGGAGGGCCTCTGACTGCTAACTTCGTGATACCGTCCGTGGGCCTTGACTCGCTCTTTTGTAGAGTCTCGCGGAATCGACTTCTAGGGGAGCATTCCGATCGCCACGCTGTTGGTGCGCATGTGGGTCATGTAACCCACATCGCCAGTTTGGGCGTCCACTTTGATTGCTTTCTGGGAGCCTAACTTTCCTGCAAGTTTCTTTCTGGCATCGGGGTTGGCGGGCCCGCCTTCCGTAAAGACATAGATCACCCGGTCCGCGTTCTTATTCACGAAGTGCGTGTAGAAATCCGCGACGTTGTCGTCTCCCATCCATATGTCGACTAGAAAAATGGGCGAAAACTTGTTGGCATCAGCTTTGTCGCCCAGGAGGCCCAGGCCGGGCAAATAGCCGCCAGAGAAGAGAAACAGGACCTGCTGCGTCGGCGCGAACTTCTCGTCCCGTGCATTCATCAAAGCGTCAAAGGCCTTTGGACCGTTCACGTGACGCGGGGGGAGCGAAACGAAGATGTGAAACCGGTTTTTCAACGCATTCATGTAGTTCCACATATAAACGTCACTTTGAACCGGTTTGTCTTCATCTTTGTTTCGCTTAATTCCATCCATCTGGCTCGGCTTTACTGCGATGCCGCCAAACACCACCAGCAATGGAAGGTCCGGCTTATTCGCGACCCAGAGCTTCCCGTAGCCCGGTATATCGACATCACTCATTGTTGCTTCTTCCTTTCCAGGGGGCGACATATTGTACGCCGATCGTCTTCGACTTCAGAATCGGCCCAATTAATGTAGAGGTACAAGGGATGGCTCGAGCAAGAGTGGCGTGTGGAATGTTCTGGATGTGCGCTCGTCAACTAAGAGCGCAAGGGCATCTCCACTGGAGGGCGCCGAGAAATCTATCGGTTCCTTCCTGGTCGTGCTCTACTTCGCACTAGCGTAGTGCCGTTCAACCTCAGAGGCGTACCCAATCCCAACCGACGCCTTGTGCGCAGCCAGCCATTCGCTCAATCGAGTCGATCCGGAAGCCGGCCCTTCCGGCGCCAGCAGGTTGCCCATCAGTCCGCGATATTCTTCCCACGTGAGCACCACGTCCCCCAGAAACCATCCCTCCACCAGAGTCGCAAGATACGCGAGACTGGCCGGCACATGGACGAAATGCACCGACCGGTCGATCGAGCGCGCGATCAGCCTGACTAACTCTTCGAACGTGTAAGTTTCCGGACCTACCGCATCAATCAAAGCATTCCCACGTGCGTCGACGGCGTCAGCCATCAGCCGCGCCATTTCTTCCACATAAATCGGCCGAATCCGATACCGGCCGTCGCCCGGTATCCCGAACACGGGGAATCGCCGCACGAACCACGCAATGTTGTTGATGAGGATGTCTTCGTCTCCAAATATCACGGTCGGCCGCACAATCGTGTACGCAAGCCCGGAGTCGATCACAGCCTGCTCCAGCTCCGCCTTCCCCCGATAGTACCCGAGCGGAGACTCCGCCGACGGATTTGCGATGCTCACATGCACGATCCGCTCCACTCCCGTGGTTTTCGCGGCATCAATCAAGGTGCGCGTATTCCGCACCGCCGCCTCGAACGTGGCCTCTCCCCGAGGAAATCGAACCCAATAGGTATTGATCAGCGTAGAGGTACCAAGCAGTGATTTTCTAAGCTCCTCGGGACGATCAAAGTTGTAAGGAAAGACCTCCACCAGCTCGCCAAAAGGATTCTCCCGCCCAGGATGTCCCGTGAGAGTGCGAACCGAATATCCCCGGTCAAGCA
>Ga0210402_10001751_pt1 | contig 22060 bp, 15 predicted proteins | sample IncBWC7MmetaG_FD_161055 | JGI IMG/M metagenome (GOLD analysis project Ga0210402, IMG submission 161055) | Forest soil microbial communities from Barre Woods Harvard Forest LTER site, Petersham, Massachusetts, United States - Inc-BW-C-7-M | ecosystem: Environmental > Terrestrial > Soil >... | reverse complement strand
CCATTGCCGGGTTCGGGCAATAGAGAGGCATGTCGGCTGGCGTTATGTCGACGACGGAGGGCGCAGTGCCGGCGGTGTCGGCCATGATTTGTCTGGTCACTCGCTCTAGACCGGCGTGAGCCAGGATTTGTATTTCGGATTCCTGCCGTTGACGACGTCGAAGAAAAGCGACTGCAGCTTCTTGGTGATCGGACCGCATTGGCCGTTGCCGATCGGCCGGTTGTCGAGCTCGCGAATCGGCGTCACCTCGGCGGCAGTGCCGGTAAAGAATGCCTCGTCGGCGATGTACACGTCATCGCGCGTCATGCGCTTCGCGTGCACTTCTATTCCGAGATCGTTGGCGAGCGTAATCACCGAGTCGCGGGTGATGCCGACCAGTGCCGAGGTGAGCTCCGGCTCATAGAGCTTGCCGTTCTTGACGACAAAAAGATTTTCGCCGGAGCCTTCGGCGACGAAGCCGTCGACGTCGAGCAGCAAGGCTTCATCGTAGCCATCCATGGTCGCTTCCTGATTCGCGAGGATGGAATTGGCATACGTGCCGGCAAATTTTGCCCGCGCCATGGTGACGTTGATATGGTGCCTCGCAAACGACGAGGTCTTGACGCGGATGCCTTTTTCGAGCGCCTCGGCGCCGAGGTATGCGCCCCACGGCCAAGCCGCGATCGCCACATGCACTTTGGCGCCCTTCGGCGACACGCCCATCTTTTCCGATCCGTAGAACGCGATCGGCCGCAGATAGCATGACTCGAGCTTGTTCGCGCGCACGACTTCGCGTTGCGCGGCCATCAGCTGCTCCTTTTCGTACGGAATCTGCATCAGGTAGATGCGGCCCGAATTGAACATCCGCTGCGTATGCTCGGCCAGGCGAAAAATCACCGTTCCCTCGCCGGTCTTGTACGCGCGCACACCCTCGAACACCGCGAGACCGTAGTGCAGCGAATGCGTCAGCACATGCGTGGTCGCATCGCGCCAGGGCACCAGCTTGCCGTCGTACCAGATAAACCCGTCGCGGTCGGCCATCGACATCGCAAAACCTCATGCATCCTCGGGAAACACGTATTTTATCCGATTTCCAGCGGCCCCTCGGCCCACGCGCTGCCGAAGACGGAGTCCCACAACGCCGCAACCGCATCCCGACGCGGCGCCTGCGCATCGGCCTCGACGCGGGCTTCGCGGGCGCCTTGAAGACGCACCTGGTGCTGCAGGCGGCGATATTCGCGATAGGCTTCTGCCGCCGCCTGCGCGAGACTCGAAGGCACCAGACCGAGTTGCGCGCACATGCCGAGAAGGGCGATGTTGCCCACATTCGTGGTCAGCTCGCGTGCGGCGTGCGCGTGCGCGAGGACCAGAAACTGGACTGCGAACTCGATGTCCACCATGCCGCCTCGGTCGTGCTTGAGATCGAAGAGTGTGCTGCGATTCGGATGCGCGGCATACATGCGCCGGCGCATGGTCATGACGTCGGTTCGCAATTGGGCCAAATCGCGCGGCAGGCGCAGAATGGATTCGCGCTCCACCTCGAAGGCGGCGCCGATAACAGCGTCGCCGGCGACGAAGCGGGCGCGGGTCAAGGCCTGGTGCTCCCAGGTCCATGCGTGCTCGCGCTGGTAGCTGCGAAAAGCCGTCAGGCTCGACACCAGCAAGCCGCTAGCCCCATCGGGGCGCAATCGAAGATCCGTGTCGTACAGCCGCCCGGCCCCGGTCATGCTTGTCACCGCGGTATTGAGCCGCTGCGCAAGTCGCGCGTAGCGTTGCGGCGCGGGTTCGTCGGGGTCTTCGTACAGGAAGACGAGATCGAGGTCGGAGGCGTAGCCAAGCTCCTTGCCGCCGAGCTTCCCGTATCCGATGATGGCAAACCTGGGCGGCGGCGCATCTTTGCCTTGCAACTGAGCCCAGCATTGCTTGAGCGTGGCCTCGAGCACGATATCGGCGAGCGCGGACAGGTGATCGGCCAGCCGCTCGATCGACAGCCTGCCGTCCAGGTCCTGGGCCAGCAAGCGAAACGTCTGCGCCTGCTGAAAGTGCCGCAACGCGTCGATCTGGCGTTCCGGGTCGTCGCCATGGGCCGCGAGTTGGGCGCCAAGCTCGGCACGCCAATCCTGCCAATCGGGCTCGGTGAGCAGCGCGCCGCTGTCCAGAAGCTCGTCGAGTAGAATCGGATGTCGCGTCAGGTACTCCGCGGCCCACGCGCTGGCGCTTAGCAAATGGGCGAGGCGCGGAAGCACCGGCGGGTGCTCGACCAGAAGCGCGAGATAGGCGCTGCGTCCGCTGATCGTCTCGAGTAGCGCGAGCAGTCGGATGAAGACTTGCTGCGGCTGTCCGGTCTCTCCCGCCACACGCAAGAGTTGCGGCAGAAGCGTGTCGAAACGCTGCCGCGATGCGGGAGGCAGCTGCATATAGCGTGGGCTTTTGCGGACCCGGATCAGCTGAGCGAGAAGTGCCGGCGGGTCCGCGAAGCCCGCATCCTCGAGCAGCGCGCCATGCAATGCGTCATCGACAGGGTCCCTGCACAAGGCCGCGAACGGATCCTCTTCTTTATCGCCGGCATCGCCGAAAAGAGCGTCGAAATGGCGATCGACCGCGTCACGATGCCGGCCGAGCGCCGCAGCAAACGTCTCGGTGTCGGCGAAACCGCACGCCCGCGCCAGCGGATATGTCGATTCTCTATCCGCCGGCAATTCATGCGTCTGCGCATCGTCGCGATACTGCAGCCGGTGCTCGACGTCGCGCAGGAAGACGTAGGCTTCGCCAAGCTCCGCCACCGCGGCCGACGGCAGCAGGGCGCGCGCCGCCAGCGCTGCCAGCGCCGGGAGTGTCCCACGCGACCGCAACGCGGGCTCGCGTCCGCCGCGTACCAGTTGCAAGGCCTGCACGATGAATTCGATTTCGCGAATCCCACCGGGACCGAGCTTGATGTTGGACGCGTAATCCTTCCTCCGGACCTGGCCGCGAATCTGGCGATGAACATCGCGCAAGCCGCCGTAGGCGTCGTAATCGAGATATTTTCGAAACACGAACGGCGCGATCAGCCGCTCGAGCGCGCCGCCTTGCTCCCCGGTCAGCGGTCGCGCCTTGAGCCAGGCGTAGCGCTCCCAGGTCCGCCCCTGTGCGATCAGATAGGTCTCCAGCGCCACGAACGACGAGCAAAGCGGGCCCGCGTCGCCATACGGTCGCAGGCGCATGTCGACCCGGAATACGAATCCGTCGGCTGTCGCCTCGTCGAGGGTGGCGATTATTCGGCGCCCGAGGCGTTCGAAGAATTCCTGATTGGCGAGCGGTTTGGGCCCGTCGGTCGTCCCCGCCTCGGGATAGACGAACACGAGATCGATGTCCGATGACGCGTTAAGCTCGCCGCCGCCGAGCTTGCCCATGCCCACGACGATGAGTTTCTGGGCGGCGCCGCTCTCGGCGCCGATCGGATTGCCGTGCGTTTCCGCCAGCCACCGATGATGTGCTGCAACTGTCTGCCAAATCGCGACCTCGGCCAAGCGGGTCATTGCGGCACAGACTTCGAGGAGGTCGGCGCGACCTGTCAGATCGCGCAACAGCGTGCCGAGGAATACTCTCTGCCGGAGCTTGCGCAACATAAGGGCCAACGCGGCTGAATCGGGTGCTCGTTGCAGCGCCGCGGTGTCATCCTCGCTGACGCCGAAGGCCGATTCCAGGGCAGCGGTGACGGCCGCGAAAAGCTCGGGCCGTGCGGCGCGAAGGCGACTCGCGTATCGGCTGAACTCGAGCGCCTCGGCGAGGTCCATCGAAGATCCCAATGCGGCGACCGTCCCTTTCCGTACCGGGATAGTGTACTGAATCACAAGCTCCGCAGATAAAGGAGCGGCTTTCGCCACGAACTATCGAGCGAATTTGTGACTCGGCACACTTGCCGGTTATTATGCCCCCCGTGCGCGCACCATCGAAAATCCCCGCCGCATATCCCTCCTGGTTGCTGACGACCGCACGCGCGATCCGCGTGCTGCTCCTCACTGCCATTGTTGCCTTTTGTCTGCTGCTGCTCGCGGTTCGGTTCGTGGCTTTTCCGAGACTCGAGAGCAATCGCGACGGCCTGACCCAGTTGCTGGAGCGGCAGATCGGCCAGCCGGTGGAGATCGACGGACTCGCGACCGGCTGGGACGGATGGAACCCCCGCGTCGAGCTCAAGGGTGTGCGCATTCTCGAGCCCGGCGGCGGTGCGCCGGCGATGGTCCTGCCGGGCCTACGGCTGACCGTCGCCTGGACGTCGGTGGTTTTTTTCGACCTGCGGTTCAAGGAACTGACCATCGATCAGCCGGAGTTGTCGGTTCGCCGCGATGCGGCGGGCAAGTTACACGTGGCCGGTCTGACCATCGATCCGGCCGAGGGCAATGATGATCAGCGTCTTGCGGATTGGCTGTTGCGACAAAGCCGCATCGTCGTGCACGACGCGGCGATCATTTGGCGAGACGAGCTGCGCGCCGCCGCACCGTTGTCGCTCGCTCACGTCGAATTTCGCCTGGAAAATCGCTTCGGCCATCACCGCTTCGGTCTGACCGGCGAGCCGCCTGCAGCGCTCGCGTCGCCGCTCGATCTGCGCGGTGACGTGACCGGCGCGTCACTCGCGGACTGGAGCGGAGCCGGCGGCCGTTTCTACGCACGTCTCGACTATGCGGACGTCGCAGCCTGGCGATCGTGGCTGCCGCTTCCCGTGCCCATCAAGAGCGGAACCGGCGCGGTGCGACTCTGGTTCGAGTTCGGGCACGGCCAAGCGCGCGAGCTGGTGGCGGATCTCGTTCTGGCCGACGTGGAGGCGCGACTCGGCGACGATCTGCCGGAGCTCACCCTCGATCGCCTCGAGGGGCGCGTGGGTTGGCGCGTCGACGACCAACAGCGCGAATTCTTCGCCAGGCAGCTTGCTTTCGCCGGCCGCGATGGCCTTCGCCTGGATCCGACCGATCTCAAGCTTACCCTGCGCGGTGCTGCCGAGACGATGAACGACGGGCGCCTCGAATTCGACCATCTGGAGCTCGCTCCTTTGCGACGCGTCGCCGCGGCGTTGCCATTGACCGCGCACCTGCGCGACGAGCTCGCGCGGGTGGCGCCACGCGGCACCATGGAGCAAGGCAAGCTGGAATGGATCGGTGAGGCCACCGCGCCAAAATCGTTCAACGCGGCAGCGCAGCTCAGCGACGTGGGCTTCGCCGCGCGGGATAGTCATCCGGGAGTCAGCGGACTCTCCGGAAGCCTCGAGGCGACGCATCTTGGCGGCTCGCTCAAGGTGCAGAGTCGGGCGCTGACGCTGGAGCTGCCGCGCGTCTTCGCGGAGCCGCTGGCTTTCGATCACCTGCAGGGGCAGCTTCATTGGCGCCGGCAGCATGAGGGCACGACGGTCGCGGTGGACAAGCTCATCTTCGACAACGCCGATGTCTCCGGCAACGCCAGCGGCGAATACGGGACCTCGGCCGAAGGGCCCGGCACGATCAATGCCACTGCCCAGCTCACCCGCGTCGACGCGAGGCAGGCGTACCGCTACGTTCCGCTCGCAAGCGCGCCGGCGATTCGCGATCGCTTGCGTACGCTGCTCGTTGCCGGCAGCGCTTCCGATGTGCGGGTCAAGCTGGTTGGCAACCTCGCCAATTTTCCGTTCGCCGACGGGAAGGCCGGCCAATTTCAGGTGTCGGTCAAAGGGCAGGGCGCGACTCTCGACTATGCCAACGGCTGGCCGCGACTCTCGGGTGTCGACGCCGAGCTTCGATTCGATGGCGCGCGCATGACTATCGACGCGCATCACGCTCGCGTGTTCAGCACCGAGCTCAGTCGCCTCAAAGCGGACATTGCCGATTTGCGCCTCGCCAACCCGGTGCTGCGCGTCGACGGTGAGGCGCCGGGTCCGATCGCCGATGCCCTGCGTTTTGTTGCCGAAAGCCCTGTCGCGGGCTGGATCGACCACTTTACCGATCGAGCCGAGGCCGATGGCTCGGGAACAGTGTCGTTCCGCCTCGAGCTGCCCTTGGGAAGACCGGAAGCCAACCAGGTCGTCGGCGAATACAACTTTGCCAACAACCACATCAAGCTTGCCGGCGACGTGCCGGGATTGTCGCAGGTCAACGGCAAACTCATGTTCTCAAACCACGAGGTGCGCGCGTCGCCGCTGACGGCGGAGGTCGTCGGTGGTCCGGCACGCTTGAACATCGCCAGTGCCGACGGGCGCGTCCGCGTAGACGCGCAGGGAACGGCGAATCTCGGTCTGCTTCGTTCCGCATATGCCTCCCAGCCGCTGCTGAATCGGGTGTCCGGAACGACCGACTGGCAGCTCGCGATGCAGGTTGCCAATGAAGCAACGACGTGGACGCTCGATTCCACGCTTCGCGGCGCCGCGGTCGATTTGCCGCGGCCGATGGCCAAGGCCGCCGCCGACGCCGTGCCGTTCAGGATACAGCGCCAGGTCACCGATCCGGATCACGACGCGCTGGCGATTCGTTACGGCGCGCTCGGGCGCTTGAGCCTGCACCGCCGGCTGACGCCCGCCGGAGCCGTCACCGAAGATGCTCTTTTGGCGCTGGGCACGACCGGCGGCGACGCCGACCGTCGCGGCCTGTGGGTGCGCGGCGAGGTGGCGACACTGGATCTCGATGGTTGGCTTGCCGTCAAGCGTCAGCTCGACTCCGGCCGGGATTCATTGCCGTTGACAGGTGTGGACATCACCGTCGGTGCAATGGAGGTCTTCGGCCGCCAGTTAAGCGACCTTCGTATTGGTGCCAGTCGCGGCGGAGACGATTGGCAAATAGACTTGCGAGGCCGCGAGCTGTACGGTACCGCACGCTGGCAAGGACCCGCGCCGGGGCGGTTGAACGGACGCATCGTCGCGCGCCTGCAGCGTTTCACGGCGCCGCCGTCCGCGCCGCCGTCGATGACCGCCATTCCGACAGTGGAAGGCGCTCCGCCGGCGGCCAATCCCTGGCCTTCGGTGGATATCGTCGCCGAAAGCTTTCGCCTTAAGAACCGCGATCTGGGCAAGCTCGAGCTGATCGCGCAGCCGAGCGAAAGCGACTGGCGCATCGAGAGCCTCAAGCTCAGCAGCGACGATGGGAGTCTGGTTGCGTCGGGGTGGTGGCGGGGGGCGGGTCGTGCGCCGAGAACGCAGCTCGATACCGACCTCGAGGTGCGCGACGCCGGAAAATATCTCGCCCGCTTTGGCATGCCCGACGCGGTCCGCGGCGGTCAGACGCACATTCACGGACAACTCGAATGGTCGGGCAGTCCGCAGGAATTCGATTATCCAACGCTTAACGGCATGTTCAGGGTGGAAACGGGCAGCGGCCAGTTCGTCAAATTGGACCCTGGCTTGGGCAAGTTGCTCGGTGTGCTTTCGCTGCAGGCGCTCAAGCGCCGTTTCACCTTCGATTTTCAGGACCTCTTCGGCGAGGGCTTCGCGTTCGACGAGATCACCGGCGACGTGCGCATTCAGGATGGAGTGATGAAGTGCGATAACCTGAAAATCGTCGGCCCCTCGGCGCGCGTGTCCATTGCCGGGGAGACCAATATCGCCGACGAAACGCAAAAGCTGCGGGTGCGGGTGCAGCCGACGCTTTCGGGCACCGTGTCGGTCGGCGCAGCCGCGTTGTTGCTCGCCAACCCGATTCTGGGTGCAGCGGTCGGTGCCGGAACGCTGCTGGCCCAAACGGCGTTGAAGGACCCGATCGAGCAGATGTTCGCCTATGAGTACGCCGTGAGTGGCAGCTGGTCCGATCCCATCGTCGAGCGAACGGGCCGCCCGGCGACTGCCGCGGTTCCTGCACAGACGACCAAGCAATGAGCGCGAAGCACTTTCGGGTTGCCGCGGTGCAGACCGTTTCCGGCGGCGACGTCGGCGAGAATCTTGCCGCGATCGAGCCGAGGGTCGCCGAAGCTGCGGGTCGCGGCGCACAGCTTGTGCTGCTGCCGGAGTATTTCGGAATATTCGGCGCGCGCAGCATCGACAAGGTCGCCGCACGGGAACCCGACGGCGCCGGGCCGCAGCAGGACTTTCTGGCACGTCTCGCGCGCGAGCATGGCGTGTGGGTCGTCGGTGGCGCGTCGCCGATCGCGATTGCCGATCCGGCGCGCGTTCGCAGTGCGTCGCTGGTCTTCGATCCGACCGGCCGTCGCGTCGCGCGCTACGACAAGATGCACCTGTTCACCTTCAGCCAGGGTGACGAGCGATACGACGAGGGAAAGACCATCGAGCCCGGCCAGGCACCCGTTGCATTCGAGGCGCCGTGCGGCCGCGTGGCGCTTTCGATTTGCTACGACATGCGGTTTCCGGAGTTGTATCGTCAGTTCACCGACTTGTCGCTGATCCTCGTGCCCTCGGCGTTCACCGCAGTCACCGGCGCGGCGCACTGGCATGTGCTGCTTCGCGCGCGTGCGATCGAGAACCAATGTTACGTGCTTGCCGCGGCGCAGGGCGGAGTGCATCCCAACGGCCGCCGGACCTTCGGCCACAGCCTCTTCATCGATCCCTGGGGCATGGTGGTCGCCGAGCTGGAGACGGGGCCCGGCGTCATCGTCGGCGACGTGGACGCCTCGCGTTTGCAGCAGGTGCGGCGCGACCTGCCCGCGTTTTCGCATCGGCGCTCGTGGTCATGAGCGCCGCGACGCCATCGAAGAACGATTTGGACGTTGTGATTTGACTTGACACGGCGTGCATCACGCGGAGGGCGCCATCAGCAACACCAGTACGGCGCCGCTCCCTCCGCCGTGTCGAGCCGCCTCGCAATACGCCAGCACCTCGTTACGGTGCGTCAGCCAGCGCCTGACCTTCCCCTTCAGCACCGGCTCGCGATTGGGCGAGGAGAGGCCCTTGCCGTGGATGATCCGGACGCAGCGCCAGCCGTGTGATCGCGCCTCCGCGAGGAACAGCGCCAGCGCGGCGTGCGCCTCGTCGCTCGTATGCCTATGCAGGTCGAGCTCGGCTTGCACGGCCCAATGTCCGCGCCGCAGCTTCGAGACGACGTCGGTACCGAGCCCCGCCCGGCGAAAGGTTTGCTCCGGTTCGATCTCCTGACCGACATCCCACGCTCCGGGCGACGCGTCGAGGCCGTGCCTGCTTGCAGCGAGGGCGTCGGCTTCGTCGGCGAGCCGTTTCGCGGGCGATGCGGAGGCGGGCACCTTGGCGTGTCGTGCGCGGTTTCCCGAGGCGAGCGGCACCACGTCGGCGAACGCATGCGCCAGATCGAGATCCGCCGCGGCGCTCTTCGCGGTCCGCGCGGCGCTTTTGAGCGTCGCGCCTGCGGGTCGCGCGTCGTCGCGGGTGGCAGCACGCTTCGCCCGCGGCACCGCGGCAAGCAGGGTCTTGAGATCGGCTAGTTTGGCCATCGTTTCCTCCACGACCCGGGAGCGACAGAGCTTTGTTGCGCACCTGTCTGCGCTGCGGGTTGCACTCTTAGCTCAGGGCTTCCAGATAGGCCTCGGCGTCCAACGCCGCCATGCACCCGGTTCCGGCGCTCGTGACCGCCTGCCGATAGACATGATCGGCAACATCTCCGGCGGCAAACACACCGGCAACGCTGGTCGCCGTCGCGTTGCCCTCATTGCCGCTCTTGACGCGAATGTAGCCGCCGGCCATGACCAGCTGACCTTCGAACAACTGTGTGTTGGGCGTGTGGCCGATGGCGACAAACACTCCTTGAACGTCGAGGCGCTGCGTCGCTCCGCTGCCGACGTGCTTGACCCGCACACCGGTGACGCCGGAATGATCGCCGGTCACTTCGTCGAGCGTGTGATCCCACAGTACACGCACGTTGCCGCCATTCTTCGTCTTCGCCATCAGCTTGTCGATGAGAATCGCTTCGGCCCGGAATTTGTCCCGACGGTGAACGACGTCGACGCGTTTGGCGATGTTCGACAGGTAGAGCGCCTCCTCGACTGCGGTGTTGCCGCCGCCGATGACTACGACATCCTGTCCCTTGTAGAAAAATCCGTCACAGGTCGCGCAGGCAGAAACACCCTTGCCCATAAACGCCTGCTCGGAGGCGATGCCTAGATATTTCGCCGAGGCGCCGGTAGCGATGATCAGCGCCTCGCACGTGTAGCGGCCCGCGTCGCCCGCTAGGCGAAACGGCCGCTGCCCGAGCTCCGCGGTATGAATGTGGTCGAAGATGATTTCGGTCTCGAAGCGCTCGGCGTGCTTCTGAAATCGCATCATCAAATCCGGGCCCTGCACGCCATCTGCGTCCGCGGGCCAATTGTCGACGTCGGTGGTCGTCATCAACTGGCCACCTTGCGCGAGGCCGGTGATGAGCACCGGCTTCAGGTTCGCTCTCGCGGCGTATACTGCGGCCGAGAATCCGGCCGGCCCGGAGCCGAGAATCAACAATCGGTGATGCTTGGTGCTCATGTTGTTGCGTTCCTGGAAAGATGGTCGGGATTCTAATGGAAACGCGGAGTGCTTCGTTTCAATGCTCGGTTGGCATCATTCGTCATGTGCGATCGCCAAGGCGCTTATGCAACCTGCGCGCAAGCTGCGCGAAGCGGATCATGGCGGGGCCCGGCGTGCGCGATCCGCGCCTCAAAGGGCGGAATCGCCCCTGGTCGGAGACCGGAGGGCCTGTATGGTTCACTCGTCCTGTCTGCTTTTGCCTTGACCCGAGCGGCGGCGTATCATAGTTCGGAATCAGTTTAAATGTTCTCTATAAGTTAATGATTTTCAATAGAAAAAAACAGCGCGTCGTCAATCGCCGGCGATCCGCGACGCCGCCTCGATCACGACCGACCGAATCCTCGCTCCCGCCGCGCTTCGTGCGCCTATTGCACGAATCCTGGTGGCTATTGCTCGTCGCCGCCTTGATCTATCTCGCGTTGGTGCTGGCGACGTATCACAAGTCCGACGCGGGCTGGTCGTTCTCGGGTACCGGCGCACCTCTCCAGAACAAAGGTGGGGTGGTCGGCGCATGGGTTGCCGACCTGTTGCTCTACCTTTTCGGGCTGTCGGCGTGGTGGTGGGTTATTGCCGGGCTGGTGGTTGTCGTTTTGGGTTACCGGCGCCTTACGCGCGAAGAGGTGCAAGGTCACCATCCGTTGCTGGCGATCCCGGGTTTCGCGCTGGTGCTGCTGTCCAGCGCATCACTGGAAGCGTTGCGTCTCTACCGATTGCCGGCCTTGTTGCCCAACGTTCCAGGAGGAGCCTTGGGGGACGTGATCGGACAGGGGCTCTCGCGCGCACTCGGTTTCAACGGCGCAACGCTGCTGCTCATTGCGCTGTTCGGGATCGGCTGGTCGCTTCTCACCGGCATGTCGTGGCTGAAGCTCATGGAACGCGTCGGTGCAGGTATCGAAAATGCGCTGGCTCGGGCGCAGCGAAGGCGTGAAGAGCAGCGCGACCGCCTCATCGGCGAAGCGGCGTTCGAGGAGCGCGAGCAGGTCGTCGAAGCCGTACGCGAAACCATCGACGACCGTGAGCCGGTCGTGGTCGTGCCGGCGGCGCTGGAGGTAAGGAAGTCCGAGCGCGTGATCAAGGAAAAGCAGAAGCCTTTATTCCAGGACCTTCCCGATTCGCCGCTCCCGCCGCTCGCATTGCTCGAAGACGCGTCTTCTTCGCTGGAAGTGGTCAGCGCCGAGACGCTCGACTTCACTTCGCGGGTGATCGAACGCAAGCTTGCCGACTTCGGCGTTGCCGTGAGAGTGCTGGCCGCGTATCCGGGTCCGGTGATAACGCGCTTCGAGATCGAGCCGGCGATCGGCGTCAAGGGGGCGCAGATCGTCAACCTGATGAAGGATCTCGCGCGCGCGCTGTCGGTGGTCAGCATTCGCGTCGTCGAGACCATTCCCGGCAAATCATGCATGGGCCTGGAGCTGCCGAATCCCAAGCGCCAGATCGTGCGCCTGGTCGAGTTGCTGTCGTCGACGACGTACAACGATACCGCCAGTCCGTTGTCGCTGGCGTTGGGCAAGGACATCGCCGGCAAACCGGTGATCGTCGACCTGGCCCGGATGCCGCACCTGCTGGTCGCTGGCACCACTGGGTCCGGAAAATCGGTTGCGGTCAACGCCATGATCCTGTCGCTCCTCTACAAGGCCGAGCCGAGGCAGGTGCGACTGATTCTGATCGACCCGAAGATGCTCGAGCTTTCGGTCTATGAAGGCATCGCACATTTATTGGCGCCGGTGGTCACCGACATGAAGCTGGCCGCCAACGCGCTCAACTGGTGTGTCGGCGAGATGGAGCGTCGCTATCGACTGATGTCGACCTTGGGAGTCCGCAATCTCTCCGGCTATAACGCGCGGGTCGCCGACGCAAAAAGAGCAGGCAAGCCCCTGACCAACCCGTTTTCGCTGACCCCGGACGCGCCGGAGCCGATCGAGGAAATGCCGCTGATTGTGGTCGTGATCGATGAACTGGCCGACCTGATGATGGTTACCGGCCGGAAGATCGAGGAGCTGATCGCGCGCATCGCGCAAAAGGCACGCGCCGCCGGGATTCACCTGATCCTGGCGACGCAGCGGCCTTCGGTCGACGTCATTACCGGCCTCATCAAGGCCAATATTCCGTCGCGCATCGCGTTCCAGGTGGCGAGCAAGATCGACTCGCGGACCATCCTCGATCAGATGGGCGCCGAGACGCTGCTCGGCCAAGGCGACATGCTCTACCTTCCGCCGGGCACCGGACACCCTCAGCGCGTGCACGGGGCGTTTGTCTCCGATGCCGAAGTGCATCGCGTGGTCGAACACCTTCAGGCGCAGAGCGGTCCGCAGTATCTGGACGGCATCCTCGAATCGAGCGCCGATGGGAGCGGTGAGGATGGTATCAGCATCGACGCAGGAGGCGCGGACGCCGACCCGATGTACGACCAGGCGGTCGCCGTGGTGTTGAAGACGCGACGGCCGTCGATTTCGCTGGTTCAGCGCCATCTGCGCATCGGCTACAACCGCGCCGCGCGCTTGATCGAGCAAATGGAGCGCGCCGGAATGGTCTCGCCCATGCAGACCAACGGCAATCGCGAAGTTCTGGTTCCGGCAGGCAAGGGCGAGGCGGCGTGAGCGCCCATCGTCATGGCGCGGTCCTTGCCGCGCTGGCGCTCGCTATTGCGTTTACCAGCGGTGCCGCAGCCTCGGGCATCGATCAGCTGAGGGCGTTCGTCGATGGGGCGCGCACCGGCAAGGCTACGTTTCGGCAAGTCGTCGCGGGCAAATCGGGACGTGTGCCGCAGACTTCCAGCGGCATCTTTGCGTTCGCGCGGCCGGGCAAGTTCCGCTGGAGCTACGACAAACCGTACGCCCAACTGCTCGTCGGCGACGGCGACAAACTCTGGATCTATGATCGCGATCTCAATCAGGTGATCGTCAAGAAGCTGGACCGCGCGCTCGGCGCGACGCCGGCGTCGCTGTTGGCCGGCAGCAACGCCTTCGAGACCAACTTCGTGCTGATCGACGGCGGCAACGCCGATGGAGTCGAGTTTGTCGAGGCAAAGCCCAAATCACCGGACACCGGGTTCGATCGCATTCGCATCGGATTCAAGGAAAATCTGCCGCGAACGATGGAGCTGCACGACAGCTTCGGGCAGGTGACACAGCTCACCTTCGACACGTTCGAGCGCAATCCGGCAATCGACCTCGCGCTTTTCCGTTTCTCGCCACCGCCCGGCGCGGATGTGATTGGAAACTGAGTGAGACAACTCGGTGGAACCTGAGTGGAGACAGATCTTTTCACCGTCGCCAATCCGGCAGCGCCGCTAGCAGAGCGCTTGCGTCCGCGGACGGTGGGCGAGGTCATCGGCCAACGCCACCTTCTGGCGCGGGGCAAGCCGCTGGCGGTCGCATTCGCGACCGGCAAGCCGCACTCGATGATTCTGTGGGGTCCTCCCGGAGTCGGCAAGACGACCTTGGCGCGATTGATGGCCGACGCGTTCAACGCCGACTTCATCGCCTTGTCGGCGGTGCTGTCCGGGGTCAAGGATATTCGCGATTCCATCGCCCGAGCCGAGGCCACGCTGGCGCAATCGGGCCGCCACACCATCCTTTTCGTCGACGAAGTCCATCGCTTCAACAAGGCGCAGCAGGACGCGTTTCTTCCCTATGTCGAGCAGGGGCTGGTGACGTTCATCGGTGCGACCACCGAGAATCCGTCGTTCGAGGTCAACAGCGCGCTATTGTCCCGGGCCACGGTGTACGTGCTCGAGGCGCTCGACGCCGATGAACTGGGAGAGCTCCTTGAACGCGCGCTGGCGGTCGCGATGCCGGAGGCCACGCTTGCGGCGACGGCGCGCGACGCGATCATTTCCTATGCCGACGGCGACGGACGGCGCCTGCTCAATCTGATGGAACAGCTTGGCGTCGCGGCGCAGGACGCCGGCAAGAGCGACATCGATCTGGCGTTCGTCGAGGCAACGATCACCCGCAGCATGCGCCGCTTCGACAAGGGCGGAGAAGCTTTTTATGATCAGATCTCGGCCCTGCACAAGTCGGTGCGTGGCTCCGATCCGGATGCATCGTTGTACTGGTTCTGCCGCATGCTCGACGGCGGCGCGGATCCACTTTATGTCGGCCGGCGCATGATACGGATGGCGAGCGAGGATATCGGCCTCGCCGATCCGCGCGCCCTTCAGATCACGCTCGACGCGGTGGCGACCTATGAACGTCTGGGAACGCCCGAAGGAGAGCTCGCGCTGGCCGAGGCGGTCATCTATCTTGCCTGCGCGGCAAAGAGCAACGCTGTCTACCTTGCCTACAACGCTGCCCGCGCTTTCATCGCCAATGATGGCTCGCGGCCGGTGCCGCTTCGGCTGCGTAACGCGCCCACACGACTGATGAAGAACCTGGGCTACGGCAAGGATTACCGCTACGCGCACAACGAGGAAGACGCCTACGCGGCGGGCGAGCGTTATTTTCCCGACGGCATGGAGGCAGCGCAATGGTATTTCCCCACCGAACGCGGCCTCGAGGCGAAGATCGGCGAGCGGCTCGCCGCGCTCCGCGATCGTGACGCAGCGGCGCTATCCAAGGACGAAGACAAGTCTTAGTTTGTCGACTCGGAAATTGCGAAACATCGATATTCTTTCGCCGTCATTCCCGCGAAAGCGGGAATCCAGTGTCTTATTCACAAACGCCACTGGGCCCCCGCTTTCGCGGGGACTACGGAATATGTTCGCGTACTTCCAAGTTGTCGTACTAGTGTGCTAAAGGTGCTCGGCTCGCCTTTTGCTAGAATCGGCCGATGCTCGACATTCAGCTTTTGCGCAATGATCCGGCTGCCGTCGCAGCACGCTTGAAGACACGCGGCTACGTGCTCGACGTGGCCCGATTCGAATCGACCGAGGCGCGCCGCAAGTCGGTTCAGACCCGCACCCAGGAGTTGCAGGCCACGCGGAACGCCGCCTCCAAGGCAATCGGCGCCGCCAAAAGCCGCGGCGAGGACGCAAAAGCGCTGATGGCCGAAGTCGCCGGCCTCGGCGATGAGCTCAAGGCGCTCGAAACCGAGCTCAGCGATATTCAGTCCGATTTGCGTGAATGGCTGCTCACCGTCCCGAATCTGCCGCACGCGAGCGTGCCGATCGGCGCGTCGGAAGCGCAGAACGTGGAGCTTCGCCGCGTGGGCGCGCCAAAGGAGTTCGGCTTCGAAGCACGCGACCACGTCGATGTCGGCGCTGCGGTCGGTGGCCTCGAGTTCGAGCTGTCGGCCAAGCTTTCGGGGTCCCGCTTTTATACGCTGCGCGGAAGCGTTGCGCGTCTTCATCGCGCGCTGACGCAGTGGATGCTCGATCTGCATTCGACCGAACATGGCTACCTCGAGTGTTACGTGCCGTATATCGTCAATCGCGCGGCGCTGACGGGCACCGGTCAGCTACCGAAGTTCGAGGAGGACCTGTTCTGGGTGACCAAGGGTGGAGCGCCGGACGAAGACCGAATGTATTTGATCCCGACCGCCGAGGTTCCCCTGACCAACTTCTTGCGCGACGAGATCGTGCCAGGCGATACGCTCCCGCTCAAGTTCACCGCGCACACGCCGTGCTTTCGCTCCGAAGCCGGAAGCTACGGCAAGGACACCCGGGGAATGTTCCGCGTTCACCAATTCGACAAGGTCGAGCTGGTGCAGATCGTTCATCCTGACGAATCCTACAATGCGCTCGAGGAGCTGGTCGGTCACGCTGAGTTGGTTTTGCAAAGACTCGAGCTGCCATACCGGGTAGTGCTGTTGTGCACGGGCGACACCGGCTTTGCGTCGGCCAAGACGTACGACCTCGAAGTCTGGCTGCCGGGACAAGGCAAGTACCGGGAAATTTCCTCGTGTTCGAATTTCGAGGCCTTCCAGGCGCGGCGCATGCAGGCGCGATTTCGCGGCGCGCAGGGCAAACCGGAGCTCGTGCATACGCTCAACGGCTCCGCGCTTGCGGTAGGACGGACCCTGATTGCCGTGCTGGAAAATTATCAGCGCGCCGACGGTGGTGTCGACATCCCACCGGTGTTGCAAGCCTATATGGCAGGTGCGACCGTCATTCCCGCGATGCGCTGAGCCGGACAGCCTGGGCGCCGGCGCTCGATCATCTGTTGCCCAGCGCAGCTTCCTCGGTAGGCGCGGGGGGATTGTCGATCTCCGAGAACATGCGCAGGCGAGGCTTTCGCGACGGCTGCTGCGAGAGCAGGATGTCGTAATAAGCCCGCACCCGATCGACGAACGCCACCGGCATGCCGCCACGCGCATAGCCGAATTTCGCGTCCTCGTAGTATTCGGGCAAGGCCAGCAGCGGCAGCGTCTTTTTCACCGCCGACCATGCGTCCGGATTGAGTTGTTGCTTTTGCGCCAGGACCCGTGCGTCCTCCAGGTGGGCGATACCGATGTTGTACGCTGCCAGCGCGAGCCAGGTGCGATCGGGCTCCCCAATGCGCGCCGGCAGCTTGTCCTTGAGGTAGCCGACATAGCGTGCCGCCGCGGTGATGCTTGCCTGAGGATCGAGACGATCGACGGCTCCAAGATGGCGAGCGGTGTCTTCGGTCAGCTGCATCAAGCCGCGGACACCGGTCTCGCTTGTAGCCTGCACATCCCACTGCGATTCCTGATACGAGATCGCTGCGAGGAGGCGCCACTCCATCCCGGTCTCATCTTGCGCGCGCTCGAAGTTTTCGCGGAATTGCGGCAGCAGCGACTTGACCCGATCCTGAAAGACCCCGGCGTCCAGACGTGTCACCTGGCCGCGCGAATAATATCGCTCGATCAGTTTTGCCAGCGTGCCGTCGCGCCGACAGCGGGCAAAAAAACTGTCGACCTGGTCGCGCAGGCGGGTCTCTTTGCCTGGGAATGCCCAAGCCAATTCCTGCCTGCCGGCGACCATGAATGCGGTATCGAACGCGAGGTACACGCTGCGCGTCGCGTTGGCCTCGCTGGACGCAACGATAGCGTAGCTCAGCGTTCCGTCCGACACCTGGCTGATCAGTGCTTCGGTCGACGGCAGGGCCAGCGATTGCCAGCGCACTTCCGGATGCTCTTTGCGCACTTTGACCAATGCCGGCTCGATGCCGCTGCCTTCGAGAATTCCCACGGTCTCGCCGGCCAGATCCCTCCACGTTCCTGGCTTGAAGCCGTCGATGTTGTAGATCAGAACCGGCTCGATCGCGTAATAGGCCGACGAATACACGAAGATATCGCTGTCGGTGGCCGGCGAACGCTCAGGCGGCCGATAAATCCCGCCAGCGCCGATCATTGCTCCGCCCGCGGCTTGGGCCAGCCTTTGGACCGGATTGTTGGTGGGGATGACCTTGAGCGTCAGACCATGCTGCGCCGCGAACATGCGCGCGAGATCGTAATCGAGGCCGGTGCCCTGATCGTCGGTGCCGCTGAACCAGGTGACTGCCCCCTGGCGCAGGAACACGACCAGATCGTTCCCTGGCAGCGGTGGAGGCGGCGGCGGAGGCGCGGACGGGGGACCGCACGCGGACAACGCGACCGAAGCGGCAATGCAACTTCGCAGAAGGCGTAGTCTGACCAAAGCGATCGCCTGCGTGATGCGCTGCCGGCGATTATACCGGCGGTCACTCCCGCGAGCGCTCCGAGCCGGACCGCCGTCGAAGGCGCCACCAAGCGAATATCGTGACTTGGCGCGAGACAACGGAAGCTGTCGAAGACAGCTCGACGACGGCGAATCGGCGCGTGGTCGCTTGCTGCGTGGGGGCACATCGTCGATAATGATGGCAACGCGAAAAACACGCGCGCAACGATCAACGGCGGGCCGCCCCGCATCGCATAGGTGGTAAATCTGGTCAGGTCCGGAAGGAAGCAGCCATAGCTATTCTCTGCAAGTGCCGGGGGTACGGCTCGCCACCCTTTCGATGAGCTATCAGGTTCTCGCCCGCAAGTGGCGGCCAAAGCGATTCAGCGAGCTGGCCGGGCAGGGGCACGTCGTGCAGGCGCTGACCAACGCGATCGAACGCGGGCGCTTGCATCATGCGTACCTGCTCACGGGCACGCGCGGCGTCGGCAAGACCACGATCGCCCGCATCCTCGCCAAGAGTCTCAATTGCGTCAACGGCGTCACCGCGTCTCCTTGCGGCGTCTGCCCCGCGTGTGTCGACATCGACGCGGGGCGTTTTGTCGACCTGCTCGAGCTCGACGCCGCGTCGAATACCGGTATCGACAACATGCGCGAGATTCTCGACAACGCGCGCTACGCGCCGACAGTCGGACGCTACAAGGTTTACCTGATCGACGAAGTGCACATGCTGTCCAAAGCGGCGTTCAACTCGATGCTGAAGACGCTGGAAGAGCCGCCGGAACATGTGAAATTCGTGCTTGCGACGACCGATCCGCAAAAGATTCCCGTTACCGTTTTGTCGCGCTGCCTGCAATTCAATCTCAAATCGCTCCCGCAGCCGACGATTGCCGCGCGCCTCGCCGAGATTCTTCGTGCAGAGGACATCGCGTTTGACGATGCCGCACTACTGCTGATCGCCCATGCTGCGCGCGGATCGATGCGCGACGCATTGTCCTTGCTCGACCAGGCGATCGCCTATGGCGCCGGCGACGTGCGCGTCGAGGTCGTGCGGACGATGTTGGGCACCGTCGAAACGGAATACATCTATCGGATCGCCGACGCGCTGATCGCCGCGGACGGTCCCGCGCTCCTGGCGGAAGCCCGCGCGCTCACCGAGCGCAGCCTGTCCCTGCCATCCGCGCTGGATGAGCTGGCCGCGCTGTTTCATCGCATAGCCATCGCCCAGACGGTGCCGGAAACCGTCGAGCAGCTTGCCGACGCGGACCGTGTGGCCACCTATGCCAAGGCTTTTTCGGCCGAAAGTGTTCAGCTTGCCTATCAAATCTGCGTTCAGGGACGTGCCGATCTCGCTCTCGCGCCGGATGAGCCCACGGGGTTTGCGATGACCTTGTTGCGGCTCCTTGCTTTCGAGCCCGCGACATCGCATGAAAGCAGTGGAACCGCGCGTCCCAGCACAGCCGCACCAGGCAAAACGGCCAGACAAGCCCCCTCGCTCTCGGAATCAAGGAGCACGCAAGCGGAATCATCGGCTGCCGCAGCGTCCGCGCCGAAATCGGAATCGTCCCTGACCGGCACAAGCTCTGCACCACTTTCAGACCCCGCGCCCGCGCCGGCCCCGGCCACATCAACCGCAGCCCCCATCGCGGAAATTGCCGACTGGCCGGCGTTCGTCGCCGGCATGAAGCTCTCCGGCATCGCGTTGCAACTTGCGGCTCAGACCGAGCTCAAAGCCATTGCCGGCAACGAGCTGGTGCTGGCAGTGCCCGAGGCATCTCGTCACCTCACCGAAAAGGCATACGCCGACAAGCTCAAGGCGGCGCTCGACGAAGCTTTCGGGCGTCGCGTGCGTTTGCGCTTCGACGTCGGTGGAGTGGCGACAGCGAGTCTCGCAGTCGTCGAGAAACGCGAGCGCGCCGAGGCACAGTCGAAAACCGAAGCGGCATTTCGCGACGATCCCTTCGTGCAGGACGTGCTGGCGCGGTTCGACGCCAGGATCAAGCCCGACTCGATCAAACCGGTTTCCTAGAGAGGATTCGGACGATGATGAAGAACCAGCTTGCAGGTCTGATGAAGCAGGCACAGGCCATGCAGGAGAACATGAAGCAGGCGCAGGATGCGATCGCTGCCATGGAAGTCGAAGGCGAGGCGGGCGGCGGTATGGTCAAGGTCGTCATGACCGGCCGCCACGACGTCAAACGGGTCACGATCGCGCCAACGCTGCTGTCAGAAGACAAGGATATGCTCGAGGACCTGGTCGCGGCGGCGATGAACGACGCGGTGCGCAAGGTCGAGGCGGCGTCGCAGCAGAAAATGGCGGGATTGACCGCGGGTATGCCTTTGCCTCCCGGATTCAAGCTTCCGTTCTAGTGTGCTGTCCCGCAAGTTCACTCGATGGTTCGCGGCGCTCATTGGCCAATGCGCGGGCGCCATGCTGCGTTACTCGGCCTCACCGTAGCACAAGCTACGCTTTCGGCCTCGCGCCTTGCCTGGCGCCCGATTTCATCCGCTCCTTTATCTTCGAAACTTACGGGACAGCACACCAGTGGAACCGCTCAGCAGCCTCGAGGAGCTGACCCAAGCGCTTCGCTGCCTGCCCAGCGTCGGACCGAAGGCGGCGCAACGGATGGCGCTGCATCTTCTACAGCACGACCGCGAAGGCGCGCAACGGCTGGCGCTCGCGCTCGAAGCCGCGACGCGAGCCATTCGCCATTGCCAGCGCTGCAACACCTTTACCGAGGACGAAATCTGCACCCTCTGTCGCTCGGCGAAACGCGATGCGACGCTCCTGTGCGTGGTGGAAACGCCCGCCGATCTGATGATGGTCGAGCACACGCAGGCTTATGCGGGCTTGTATTTTGTGCTCATGGGTCGCCTTTCGCCGCTCGACGGCATCGGTCCCAAGGAGATTCGCCTCGACCGGCTGCTCAAGCGAGCACAGGACGGAGCGGTTCGCGAAGTCGTGCTGGCGACCAACTTTACCAACGAGGGTGAGGCGACCGCACACTACATCGCCGAGTTGCTCGCCGCACGCAAGCTCAAGGTCACCCGGCTCGCGCGCGGAGTACCCGTCGGCGGCGAACTCGAGTACGTCGACAGCGGCACGCTGGCGCAGGCCCTGCGCGAAAGGCGCCTCCTGGCGGATTAGATGCCGCGCCGCCGAGAGCCGGTTGCCCGGTTGCGCATGGCCATCGAGCGGGAGTAATCTGCAACAGAAGCCACGCGAGGAGGCGAGATGCTGGTCAGCGAAATCCTGCGTATCAAAGGAAACGCACTCTTCACTACCCCTCCGCACGGTACGGTGCTGGATGCGGTGAGCGTCATGGCTCAGCATGACATCGGTTCGCTGGTCGTGATGGATCACGGCCACATGGTGGGAATGATTACGTTCTCGGAAGTGCTCCAGGCGCTTGCGAAGCAAAACGGGCAACTCGGCGATCTCAAAGTGAGCGACATCCACGTGAGCGATCCGTTGACCGCCACTACCGGTCTCGACGTGATGGAACTGCGGCGCGGGATGCTGGAACGGCACGCACGTTATGTGCCCGTGATCGACGGTCCTACGCTGCTCGGCGTGGTGTCGTTTCACGACGTGGCCAAAGCGGTGTACGAAGAGCAGAGCTTCGAGAACCGGATGCTCAGGAGCTACATCAAGAACTCTCCCGACGACGAGGGCCAGTAGGCAAAGCCGACGCGCGCTATCGCCCCGCCCGACAGGGAACGGCCGATCCGGTGACGCCGGCGTCGGGATTCAGAGCCTTCCAAGCAGGAAAATCGCCGGGCGGCGGCTAAGCGATGCGGGCGCAGCATCGCGCCATTTCGCAATCGGCCGTCGGATCACCTGCTCGGTCGGTAGCGTCAGATCGGCCGCGACGCAGAGCTCGGTCGTCGCGCGGCACGCCGCTAATGTGGCGGCGAGCATGGCATCGTTGCGATACGGCGTTTCGATGTAAATCTGGGTAATGCCGTTGCGCGCCACAGCCTCGTCGAGCGCCTTGAGAGCTTCGATACGCGCTTGCGCTGACACCGGCAGGTATCCGTGAAACGCAAACTGCTGGCCGTTCATCCCCGCGGCCATGAGCGCCAGCAGCACGGCCGACGGTCCGACCAGCGGTATGACGCGGAGGCCGGCG
>Ga0210402_10001750_pt1 | contig 22063 bp, 20 predicted proteins | sample IncBWC7MmetaG_FD_161055 | JGI IMG/M metagenome (GOLD analysis project Ga0210402, IMG submission 161055) | Forest soil microbial communities from Barre Woods Harvard Forest LTER site, Petersham, Massachusetts, United States - Inc-BW-C-7-M | ecosystem: Environmental > Terrestrial > Soil >... | reverse complement strand
GCGGAGTCGTCGAGGGGAGGCGCGTCGTTGATGGAGCCGGACCAAGTGGCGCCGAAAGCGGTGGCGCGCGCGATCGTTGCATTGCGACGGCCGTTTTTCCACTCGATGCGGGCATCCTCGAGTTTCAAGGGGAGATTCAGGCCGGCGGCCTGCAATTGCGCTTTTGTGAAGGTGAGGGAACCGCTCCAGCGGCCGTTGGCGACGCCGTGATCCCAATCGCGGGTGACGTTTCCCGCGGTGCCCCCTGTGATTTCCCATCCGCGATTCAGAGTGCGACCAAAGGCTGCGGCCGCTTTGAAAAAGTCGCTGACGTCGTCCAGTTTTCCCGTGACGCGCAGGGATCCCTTTCCGGCAATGAAATCGTCGCGGAAGCGAAACTCGAGTTGATCGATGGCGGCAGGAGCGGTTTTTGGCGGCGTCTTCTCGGCCTTCACGTTGGCTTCTTTCTTCGGGGATTCGAGGGAGAGTTGAACCGGAAGCAACTCGAAGAAATTGTTGTGAGCCGCGCCTAACACCGGACCGATGCGGAGAGGTTTTGCATAACCGGGCAGGCGAAGTTCGCCGGCGGCACTGGAGATTTGCACATCTTCCCACGACAACGGGAAACCGCGCAGCGCGAAACTCGCCTTAAATAATTGTTTGGCGTCGAGGCCTTCCGCAACGTCGGGTTGAAATGCGCGGTACCACGCCAGCAAATCCTGCGCCTGGATTCCGGAATCTTCAATGCGGAGATTCCAGTCGGACATTCCGGCGGTCTTTAGCCTGGCGGCGCCCTCGAAATGGGAATGAGGAAGTTCGAGGGTCAGGCTGTCCGCGTGCGCTTCGCCGGCAGCGACGTCCCAAAGGCCTTTGAGATTAAGACTGACGGCAGGATTGTCGCCGCGTTCCGTGAGATCCCAGCGATGGATTTTTGCGGCGCTGGCGTGCATGGAAAACTTCCATGCGCCGGGGGCGACAAGTGGGCCGGGTTCCGGCTTGCCAACACTGGCGTTGCCGTCGAGAGCGAACGCACCGCGGACGCCGTAATCGTTGCCGGTGATCATGCGGAAGAGATCGGCGATGGAGACCTTGTCCCAGTGCAACTGGATTTCGGCGGGCTGGAGGCGGGCGGATGTGCCGGCTAATTCGCCGCGGACCTGTAAGGTGCCAGTGGACTGGAGCGGGACGCCGCTGCGCCAAGGCTGGGCCTCCAAACGCAACTGCCAGCGGCCGGGGCCCATCTGCTCGACGCTTCCAGAGACGTTGGTGAAGGCGAAGGGGCGCTTTTCTTCACCGGTTTTGAAATTGATGCGGCCGTCGTCAAATTCGATTTTTTGCAGATGGTTGCCGGAGTCAGTGGGGGTTTGCGGGCCGTATGAAATTCGCTCGGAGGCGGATTTTGCAAGAGCGGGGGGCAGCCAGCCTTCGAGATTCCAACGGCCCTGCTCGTTGCGAACGAGAATCAGGCTGGGGCGTGAAAGCGAGATGGTGCCGAAATCGAAATGGCCGCGCAGCAGGCCAAACCAACGCACGCTGGCCGTCAGACGGTCTGCGCGAAGAAAGTACTCGTGGCCGAAGGAGGGATTTTCGTTAATGCTGACGCCTTCCACGTCCACACGGGGGAAGGGGAGGATATCCATGGAAAAACTACGCGCCTCGACGGGGCGTCCGAAGGATCTTTCGAGGTGGGCGAGAAGGTAAGTGCGCATGCGGCTGGTTCGGAGGAGGAACGGCAGTCCCAATTGCGCGAGGACGAGCAGGATTACGAGCACGCCGATCCATTTGCCGTAAGTGCGGAGGCGAGGCATGAGGTTGAAGTTTCTCAAAAGTGACGCGGAAAAAATAGGGCCATTGGTAATCGCAACCGTCAGTGGACGGTGTGGAGCATGCGGCTCCAGCGCGTGCGTGCGGGAAGGTGGGTGATGGTATCGAAAATGGCCAGGATGCGCTGGCCGAAGGAGGATTCGGAGTAATCGTTGCTGTTGGCGTCGACGGACCAGTAGATGAGGAAGGGGCGGCCCATGATGGCTTCACGGTCGACAAACCCCCAGTAGCGGCTGTCGGAGCTGTGGTCTCGGTTATCGCCCATGGCGAAATATTTTCCGGGAGGGACGACGAGTTCATCGCCCTGGATGTATTTTCGAATTTCGTGGGCCCACTCGATCTGCACGGGAGGGATGAAAAGCTGATTGCTGGGAGGAGGAAAAGTGTAATTCAACGGATCGTAGCCCGACGCAGGATCGTGGACCACGTAGGGTTCATCGAGGGCTTTGCCGTTGACGAAGACTTGCTGATCGACAACCTTCAGGTGATCTCCGGGCAGGCCGATGATGCGCTTCACGAAGTGCGGATGATCCTGATAGGGATATTTAAAGACGATGATGTCGCCGCGCTGGAGATCGCGGTAAGGCAGGAACTTTTCGTACCAACGGCCACGGCCGCCGAAGATGAATTTGTTGACAAGGAGATGATCGCCGACGAGAAGGGTCTTCTCCATGGAGGGAGAAGGAATCTTGAAGGCCTGGACGACGAAACTTGTGCCGAAGAGGGCGAGGATCACGGTGACGAGAAGGGATTCGAGATATTCGGAAAGGGTGGTGTAGTTTTCATGGGCCGACTCGGTTGGCTTGGGCGCAGCCACGGGCTCTGGCGCGACGGTCAGCGAGTCGTGAACGAGCGATTCATCCGGCATTCGGTCCAACCTCTTCTCCCTGTTTTGCTTCGGTGCTTAGAAGTTTATCGAGCGCGCTGCGGGCGGCTTTCTGCTCCGCTTCTTTCTTGGTGGTGCCTTCCCCGCTGGACATCAATTCGCCTTTCACCCAGACTTCCACGCGAAATGTTTTCTGATGGTCCGGTCCGGTTTCGCCCGCGAGGCGATATTCGGCGGGTTGATCGCCCTTGGCCTGGAGGAATTCCTGCAGGGCGCTCTTTCGGTCGGATTCCGAAATGCGGTCGCCGTCTTCGAGCGCCTGCTCGAATACGGTGCGTTTGAGCAAATCTCTGGCCGGACCGAGGCCGCCGTCGAGATACATGGCGGCGACGATGGCTTCGAAGGCGTCGGCGAGCAGAGCCGGTTTGTCGCGCCCACCGGTTTTTTCCTCACCGCGGCCGAGGCGCAGATGGTCGCCAAGGTGCAATCCACGGGCGGCAATTTCGAGGGAGTGGGCATTCACAATGCGGGCGCGACTTTTCGAGAGCTGTCCTTCGGTCCATTCCGGATAATTCAGCAGCAGGTATTCGCTGGTGAGAAGCTCCAGCACGGCGTCGCCGAGGAATTCCAGGCGCTCGTTGTCCTGCACCACGGAAGCGGAGAACGCGATGTCTTCGCCGCGGGCGGTACGAAGGTCGGGAACGGCGGAACTGTGAGTCAGGGCGCGGTCCAGCAGAAGCGGGTCGCGAAACAGATACCCGAGTCGTTCCATCAACCGGTCATCATCACCGCGGGCCATGGTTTCCGTTCGTGCTCCGTGCCGCGGCACGGAGGAATTACTTGGGGGCGCTCAATTGAGTGGTGGCCATTTTCTTGGCTTCGTCGGCGCCGGATTTGCATGTGGCCTGCAGGCCGCCAGGAACGGCCGCGCACTTCGTGAACGCGTTAACCGCATCGTCGAAATGCGAGGTCTTTTCGTTGGAAATGGCGAGCAGGTAGAAATTCACGGGATCCGGAACAGGGTCCAGCTTGACGGCTTGTTCGAAATTTGGAATCGCTTCGGCAAACTTCGAGCGGCGGAAGGCGACTAATCCCAGGCCGCTGTAAGCGAGAGCGGAGGTCTGGTCTTTGGCCTTAAGAAAATCGGCGTCGGTCAGTTCAGCGGGCTTCACCAGGGTTGGCAAGACTTCCAGCGCCCGCTTGGAATACTGCTCGGCCTTTTCCAGGCGTTTCTGCGGGTCAGGTGTGTTGGCATTCATCACGCGAGGGAGAGTGGAGCCGACAATGGCGAGAGTCTGAGCGTCGCTGGGGTTCAGCGCGATTTCCTTGTCACCGACGGTTTCCATCTTGTCAACCTGACCCTGGCTGAGGTAGCCGCGAACGAGCAGGGCGTAAACTTCGGGGCGATAGCGGCTCTGCGGATACTTTTGCACAAAGTCTTCGCCTAGCTGGTCTTTCTTAGCCATATCGGTGATCGGGGCGGCGCGGAATGCTTGAATGGCGGCGTCTTCCTCGGCGTTCACCGGCGGCGGAGCGTTGTCCAGCGTGAGAGGAGTTACTTCCTGGGGCTTGTCCTGTTTTTTCTCGGGATTCAACGTGGGGGCGGGCTGTTGGGTGTATTGTGCGGAAATGCGCGTTCCAGAGAGGAGCATCCCTCCCACGAAAATCATCGTTGCCATTTGCACTGATTTTTTCATAACGCTTTCGTCCTCCGTTTTAGGGCGTGTTACGGACGCTCCGCGGATTTTCTGAGATTCAAGTCGCCCAATTCCTTCTGGGCAGCTTGCTGGGCCTTGGCTGGGGCACCCTGCACCGCGAGCGCTGCCTGATACTCTGATTTTGACTGCTCCAATTGACCTTCTTCGTCCAAAACTCTGGCTAGATAAACGTGCGACCAGGCCAGCACCATCGGGTCCTGGGTTGCGGCGTGTTCCCCGGTGGTGAGGCGGCCGAATAGTTCCTTGGCGCGCGGGCCGTTGTGATCCAGAAGCGCGACCAGCCCAAGCCCATACCACGCGCGAATCTGGTCGGGATATTTGGCTAGGACATTCTTGAACGCGGCTTCGGCGGCGCGGGGGTTGCGGTCGGCGATGAGGCGTTCGCCATCCGTAAGCTGCGCGATGGTGCCGGGATCATCCGGCACGGTGGTGGGAGTCAAGCGGCGTCTGCGATTGAGATCTTCGGTGCTGAGTTGCGCGGATTGCGTTGCGGGAGTCGCGGGTGCAAAGGTGAGCGAAGCTGCGCGGGCGACTTCGGCCTTCACGTCAATGTTGCGCACCATCTCGGGGAAGTAGTTGCGCATGGATGGTTCGTTTTTTTCGTAATCGCCGAGGCCCTTGAAAACCGGGCGCACCATCACGTAGCCATCGGCATCATTGGTATTGAGGGCCACTTCGCGTTCGCTCGGGGACATGTGCTTGATCCTCAACTCCACGGCGCGGACGGTGCACTCCGCAAACCAGGAAGGGAAGTCGTCGCGAAGGTCGGAGGAAAGTCTGGGCGCTTTGGCTGCGATTTCGTAGACGGGGCGTTTGACCGCGATGATGTGCGGATACATCAGCGGCAACGGGTCGAGAAGGAAATGGAGGAAGGCGTGGCGGACGACATCGGTGGGGATATCTTCACTCCCGCTCAGGATGATGGCGTAATGGTCCCCGAAATTGCGGACGTTGGTTATGCGGCCGACGAGCGGCTCGACGATGATCGAGAACGTGCGCAGCTGCCCTGGATTGGTAAGCTCGCGCAGGTAGGAGTTCGCTACCAGGACGATTTGTGAGATGGGGTCGTGGAGGCGCTCGATTTCCTGGTTGTAGATTGGCTGAACCTGGCGCCAGAGCTGGCCGATGTGCTGCTCGGTGTAGTAACTGGAAAGAATTTCGCTGAAGCCTTCGAGGGTCAGCATGTCGGGAGGAAGTTCGTCGCGGCGGAGTACGGGCTGAAAATTTGGCGCGGGGCCGGAGACGATACCGAACCAGACGTAACGCGAGAGCATCTCGGCGGTGTCGCGCGATTCGTGCAGGTGGTAGAACTGGCGGACCGCTTCCACGGCGGGGCCTTGCTGCTTGCGCAGGCGATCGCGCATTTGGGCGCGGAAGGTGGACCAGTTGTCGGTGCTGACGTCGCTCTCGAAGCCGGAGGCGTAGAGGGCGCACATGGTGGTGAACATGGCCTCGTTGCCGTCCACGGTGATGTTGGTGGCTGGGGCGATGTGGGGACGCTGGCGCGGGAGCGGCGCCTGGGCCTGCGCTGCTGCGGCCCAAAGGACGAGCGACAACAGTCCAATACTGACTTTTTCTAAATGCTTGAAGATCATCTGGTCTTGCCGCACACGGCAGTCTGCCAATCTAGCGGGAACGGTATGGCCGGCTCATGAGTCTTGGATGGCGGTATCCCCTGTGGATACGGACATACACGAATCGCGGTGTCGCAGCCTTTTGTCAATGTACAGGCGCTCCCCCCGGTAGTCAAGGATATGGGAAGTCCTTAACCTCCGGGAAAACCTACTATTATATTAAATGGATGAGAGAGGGTGCGGGATGCGTTGTCTGGTTGCCCGGTCAATCGCGCCCGCCGTCAGGTGGCCGGCAACTCGGAGGCTTGCGTAAGTATCAATCCTTTTGTTAGGAATGAGGGGAAGCCCCGCCAGGGAAGGAACGATTGATGAAGAGCAAGGCTAGTTTGGAAGCCTTCCTGGGTTCCGCGTTTTTTCTGTTCTTCCTTTCCCCTGCAACTCCTACTTTGGCTCAATCGATTGGCGACGAGAGTGCGACCAAACCACAGCAGCCTGCCAGTACAACCGAGGCAAAACCGGCGGCAACCACTGATGTCGGCAAGGTGATCCAGACGAAGAGTTTCACGCTGGCGGGAGAAAAAGTCTGGGTGGATACGGGAATCAGCCTGGAGCCTGGGCAGCGGATTGTGGTGACTTCAGAGGGTTCGTTGCGTTATGCGGATGCCAAGGCGGATAACGGGCCTGAAGGATTGACGCGGGGATTCAAGGATCTGATTCGCATCCTGCCTTACAACGGCGCGGGGCGAGGCGCGGTGATCGGAAGAATCGGGGACGCGGATATTGCGCAGGCATTTGTGATTGGCGCGAAGAAGGAAATTGTGGCGCCGGTCAGCGGGAAACTGGCGCTGGGAATCAACCAGTCGGAAGTGGATACGGGAACGGGTTCGTACAAGGTGAAGGTGGAGGTTTATGCAGCGGATTCTTCCACTCGGCGTGAGGTGGCCAAGGAGGTTTCGAGTATTCCCGGCGTGGACAACAGTTTGTTTGAGAAAATTCCGCGGCGCATTGGGGACAAGGATGGGAATGCCGGCGACATGGTGAATTTTCTGATTTTGGGCGACGAAGATCAGATGAAGAAGGTATTCACCACCGCTGGTTGGGTGAAGGTGGATTCGGATGTGACGGAGACGGTGTTGGCGGGGTTCATTGCGAGTATGTCGAAGGAATCCTATCTGACGATGCCCATGAGCCAGCTGTATTTGTTTGGGCGGCCGCAGGATTATGGTTGGGCACACGCCGAACCGATTACCGTGGTGGCTTCGCGGAATCACTTGCGGATCTGGAAGGCGCCTTTCACTGTGAACGGGCAGATGTTGTGGGTGGGCGCAGCGACACATGATATTGGATTCGAGAAGGACCGGCGGAATAATGGGTTGACGCACAAGATCGATCCCGACGTTGATCTGGAGCGGGATTACGTGCAGAAGACGCTTTCGAGCACGGGATTTGTCGCGGAAGTTACCCATTTCCTGCCGAAGAAGCCGATGCTGGAGGCGAAGACTGCGACGGGGGGATCTTTCCATTCCAACGGACAGGTGCTGGTGCTGAAGCTTTCGGAGGCCGCGAAAACCACGACCGCCAACAATAAGTGAAGCGATCTTTTTGAAAAGTGCGGCAGGCGGAGAGAAAGCCAAGAGCACAGGCAGGAGTGCCTGTGCCACATTGTTGGCCACCCCTGCAGCAGGCTGTCGAGGCCAGTTTCGCGTGTGAAATGTTGGCTAAGTGCGTTCGCGGAGGGATTTGCGTTGGAGGAGAGCGGTTTTGCCGTAGTGCTCGCCTTCGAGGATGCGGGTTTCTAGCCAGCCTTGGGGGCCGTCGGCGGAGAGCACGCGGACCGGTTTTTCCACTTCAATCAGAAGCAGTCGATTCTTGGTGATCATCATGGCGATGCCGACATCGTCACCGAGGGCGATTAGGCGCTGCCATTCGTCGCGGGAAATTGCGTCCACTGGTGCGAGGACGCACTCGATACCATCATCCGCAAAAACTGAAAATATTTTTCCTGCCAGGGCGGTGGTCCGTGGTGGATTCGCCGGAGGTTTTGCACCATTCGCTTCCAGGCGGCCGATGAAGCGGTAGCCTTTTTTCGGGAGCGTTTCGATCAAGCCTGGTTTTGCGGGATTATCGCCGAGGGCGTGGCGGAGTTTTTTGATCGCGGTGTTCAGGCCGTGTTCGAAGTCAACAAACGTGTCTGCCGGCCACAACTTCGATTTTAGTTCCTCACGACGGACTACCTCGCCGGGCTTTTCGAGCAATGCGCCGAGAAGTTGGAGCGGGAGCAGCTGAACTTTGATTTTTTTCCCGCGGCGGTATAGTTCTCCGGCGTGAAGATCTACCGAGAAGGGACCGAAGCGCAGCCGGTGGGTTTCGTCAGGCTTTGAGGAATTCGCCATATTTTCTTGATTCTTTGGACTATAGCAAAAAGCCGGGAACCTGCGGAAGGGAATTGGCGGAATGGGCAACTTTGCGTCGAGGAAGAGCCTAAGGAAAGAGCAAAACGCTTCTTGTAAGTATTTTTGACTCAAGGGATTAGATCGGTTCGGTAGTTCATGGAAGATGCACCTGTTGTTCACCCCGCGGGTATTGTTCTTTCGCGGACTCTGGCGCAAAGTGCGCTGTCCTCTCATCCATTGACAGTCAGGTCGCTTGAGTCCAAAGATGAACGCGAAAACCAGAGGAGCTTCCATGTACGGGCCCAATCAACCCCGGTCTCGAACCCGCCCAGCGTCTGCAAGAACCGGAGGAACGGGAAAGAGAAGTTTGCAAAATGCGAAGACGTCAGACATACGTGCGTTCCTGGCTGAACTAAAGATGCTTCCGCACTGCCACCGCAAGCTTTTACGCAAATTATTGAAGCGACGAGCCGCAGCGCCGGCTCCGTGAAAGGTCTCCGTAGTACACCTCGCAGATCCCCACCAAACAAGGAAGACCTGACCCACCACCGAGGTTGGCGAGCAGTAGCGGCGCCAGCTTCGGGACCCTGAACCAGACGAAGCCCGGGCGTCAGCCCGGGCTTCGCTCGTTCCGGATCCAAGTAATTACGCGTTAACCGGCGTGGCTCTGGGAACTGGCTGTCTCGGAGTCGGCGGGGAGGGGGTAGAGGCGGAGGAAGTCGGGATCGTCGTGCAAGAGAGCGAGGTCGGGATCGCGGCGGGCCCAGACGGAATCCTTGAAACCAGCTTCCCAGGCTTTTTTGATGGTTTCGAGAGCTTCGCGCTTTCGCTTCAGGATGGCGTAGGTGCACGCGGCGTTATAGAGGATGGAGGCTTCGTTGGCGCGGAGGGTGATGGCCATGTTCAATTCCCGGATGGCGTCTTCGACGCGGCCGAGTTCCGCGTAGTCGGTGGCCATGAGGACGCGAGCGCGGGCGTCTTCGGGCACTTGCTTCAGATGATTTTCCAACGCGCCGATGCGCCGAAGCAGGAGATTCCGGTGGGCATCTTTTTTGCCGAGGGCGCCGAGCGAATTGGCGACCGGAACGTAGACGTTGTAATCCTCGCCGCTCACTTCGAGCGCGGTTTCCATCACGTCGATCACTTCCTGGTAACGGCCCGCGGAAAACAAGGCACGGCACAAGAGATAGTAAGCGCCTTCGCAGTCGCGCTTGCGCTCGATGGCTTTTTCGACCATGCGGACGGCTTCGTCGTGAAGCTCGGTAGCGTAGAGCACCCAGGCCTGGCTGACCATTACTTCCGGCAAATCCCAGCGCAAGGCCACGGCCTTTCCGGACGCGTTGCGGGCGCGCTCCACCCATATGGTGTCGCGGCTGTAATTGCAATAAAACATGGCGCAGGCATTGGCGCAGGCCGCGTAGGCCAGGGCAAAGCTTGGATCCATAGCCACGGCGTTTTCGAACATTTGCAACGCGAATTCCAGATCCTGGCGTGTCTGGCGGCGGGCATAGCGCTTGCCGCGGAGATAGAGATCGTATGCCTGAAGATTTTCGGTCGGCTTGGTGGCGAGGTCTTCGAGTTCCTGTTGAGAGAGCGTGATGCGCAGGGCCTCGGCGATTTTACGGGCGATTTCGTCCTGCACTTCGAAGACGTCTTTCATTTCGCGGTCGTAGCGTTCCGACCACAGAGGAAACTCGGTTTGCGTGTCCACCAATTGCGTGGTGATGCGCAGGCGGTTGCCGGCGCGGCGGAGCGTGCCGGTCAGGACAAACGCGGCTCTGAGCAAGTTTCCGACCTGGGAGGGAGTAGCGGATTTGTCGCGGAAAGCGAGCACGGTGGGGCGCGAGAAGGTGTTGAGGCCTCGAATTTTGGATAGCTCGGTGATGATGTCTTCGGTGATGCCGTCGCGGAGGTATTCGTCCTCTTTTGCGGCGCTGAGGTTTTCGAAGTAGAGGACGGCCACGGACTTTGTGCCGGTTTTGGGGACGCCGGATTTTGATTCGGAGAGTTCGGCGGCGCGCTTGCCCCCCGAATCGAGATTTCGTTTCAGGCGGTTCAGGTCGGTCTTGAGTTCTGTTGCTGACTGGCAGCGCAGGGTGCGGTCTTTTTCCAGCAGTTTGGAGATGATGCGCCCGAATTCCGCTGGCAGCGCCGGATTGATCTTGTCCACCGGTTCGGGATCGCGATTCAGGATGGCGTCGAAGATGACGGCGGAGGTGTCGCCAGCGAAGGGCATCACGCCGCCCGCCATCTGGTAGAGCACGGAGCCCAGAGAGAAAAGATCGGTGCGGGCATCCACGAGTTGTCCGCGGGCCTGCTCCGGAGACATGTAGGGAGCTGTGCCCATGGCTACGCCGGGCGAGGTGAGCTGGTTCTGCGGTTCGATCCTTGTGGAATTTTGTTCGCTGGCTTGAAGTTCATCGGGCTCGATCTTTACGAGGCCGAAGTCCAGAATTTTCACCTGGCCGCGATCGGTGATGAAAATGTTGGCGGGTTTGATGTCGCGGTGCACGATGCCCTTGGCGTGAGCGGATTCGAGGGCGTCGGCGATTTGGGTGGAGATGGGCAAAAGCTTGTCCATGGAGAAGGTGACGCGGCCGAGCATGTGGGCGAGGGTTTGCCCTTCGAGGAGTTCCATCACCAGAAAATTCTGCCCGTCAACGTGCTCGATGGCATGGATAGTGCAGATGTTCGGATGATTCAGCGCGGAAGCGGCGCGGGCTTCCCGCTGGAAGCGTTCGCAGAGCTGGGTGTTTTGCGCCATTTGCTCCGGAAGGAATTTCAGCGCGACGCGGCGCCCCAAACGGGAGTCTTCGGCTTCGTAGACGACGCCCATGCCGCCGCTGGCGATCTTGCGGGTGATGTTGTAATGGGAAAGGGTCTGACCGACCCGAGACTCGCGATCCGACATGGTTTTTTGATACTAAGCAACGCTTATGCAGTGGTCAAGAAGGGCTTTCCACAAGGCCACTAAGCGGTTATCGCTGCAGCTAGTACCCGCGCCGCCACCGCACAGCACAATCAGTCCATCCGGAATCAGGTAGTTGCGGCGGAAACTACACCCGCCATGAGAATCGGCATCACCATATTTGCCGCGGTGACAACAAATTCCTCGGCAGGGATATGATCGGGCGTATTAACCCACTGCTTCACGGCGCCGTAGATGGCCCAACTTGCCGCGGCCGCAATCATCTCGGGAGGGATGCTGCGCTCCACCCGGTGCTTCTGGGATCCGTCCATCAAGATGACGCGAATCTGGTCTATTACAGTCCCCTCAACGAAGGCTTCGAACTGGTGCTGTTTGGAGGAGTGGGACTTTTGCAATTCGGCGAGATAGTCGCAGACGGCGAGGATGATGGGGTGAAATGCCGTGGCGCAGGAGCCATCAAAGCGGACTTTCCTGCAGTCGAGGAGTTGCAGGAAGCTGACGCGAATGAGTTCTTCGAGCAGAGCGAACTTGTCGGGGTAGTGGGCATAGAAGGTCGCCCGGTTCAGCGTGGCGGCCTCGGTGATGTCCTGGATGGTGATCTTGTCGAACTCTTTCTCTTCCAGGAGGCGTTTGAGGGAGTCCTGCAAGAGGTGTCGGGTCCTGCGAATGCGCGGATCGAGTTTTTCGCAGTCCTGGTGAAGCATCCTGCCTCCTAGCAATCCCAAGTATACCAGAATCAGCTAAGTGTTGACTAACAGACAGGTGTTGCGGTACTGTATACAACAGATGTCGTGTATGCAGCATATGACTATTAAGGAGATTTTATCATGGCTACCTTGCTTAAGATTGATTCCAGCCCAATGGGCGAACACTCGATTTCCCGCAAATTGACGGCACAGTTTGCCGCATCCTGGCGAAAGGGACATCCGGGCGGCGAGGTGATCTCGCGCGACCTGACCAGGACGGATCTTCCGCCCGTGAATGGCGTTTGGGTTGGAGCGGCGCATACTCCCGAGGATGCCCTGAGCCGTGAGCAGCGGGAAGCACTGGCCGTCTCAGACTCACTGATCGCAGAGCTGCAGCGAGCTGATGAGTATGTCTTCGGGGTTCCCATGCACAATTTCAGCATTCCTTCCACGTTGAAGCTTTGGATCGATCAAGTGGCCCGAGCGGGAAAGACCTTTTCCTACGGCGCGGACGGCCCGAAAGGGTTGCTGAACGGGAAGAAGGCGACACTACTGATCGCGAGCGGCGGAGTTTATGAGCATGGGACTGCCATGGCTTCCTTGAACTTTGTGACGCCCTACCTGCGAGCGGTATTCGGCTTCCTGGGTGTTACAGACGTAACCATCATCGCAGCGGAAGGAACAGCGCAATTGATGACCGGCAAGGTGGATCCGCAAACTTTCCTTGCACCTTCGCTTGAAAAGGTGCAATCTCACGCGAGTCTCTGAGCACGAAAATCCCGGCACACGGAGAAGAACATGAAAATCGCATCCTTAATTGCACGCTTGCTGTTGGGGCTGATCTTTGTGGTATTCGGCCTGAACGGATTTCTGCACTTCATCAAGGCGCCGATGCCCGAGGGGATCGCGGGGGAGTTTGCCGGTGCCCTTTTTGGTACGAAGTATTATGTGGTGATTTTTGGGGTTCAATTGATCAGCGGAATATTGTTTCTGGTGAACCGGTTTGTGCCGCTGGCGGTGGTGCTGATTGGTCCCGTAATCGTGAATATCCTTTGCTTTCACGGATTGCTGGGGGCACCCGGCCTGCCGATGGCGATCGTAGTGGCCCTGCTGTGGGCGATTGTCGCGATTCGCAATAAACAACATCTGGCAGGAATTTTCGTGCAACGCACGGAGTAACCCCGAAACACGTTCACGTCAGGCTGTCCTGGAGTGGCGCGCCGGTGCCCGGGGAGTTGTGTCTCTGCGTTGACCCGAGTGACAGGTTCGTGCCGATAAAGAGGAGTCAGTATCATGCAAATTGGCGTTGATAGCTTTGCAGCTTCGATTTCCGACCCAGCCAGCGGGATTGCGCTGAAGCCGGTGGAGCGCATGCAAAACCTTCTCGAAGAAATTGAACTCGCCGATCTGGTGGGGCTCGATGTCTTCGGGATTGGGGAGCACCACCGGCAGGAGTTTCTCGATTCGGCGCCTGCGGTAATTCTTGCTGCTGCCGCGACGCGCACCAAGAAAATACGGCTTTCGAGCGCGGTCACCGTTTTGAGTGCGGCCGACCCTGTGCGGGTGTTCCAGGAATTTGCGACGCTCGACCTTATCTCGCAGGGCCGCGCGGAGATCGTCGCGGGCCGTGGATCCTTTGTCGAGTCTTACCCACTTTTCGGTCTGCGGCTGGAAGATTACGATTCGCTTTTTGCGGAAAAACTGGACCTTCTCCTCAAGATCCGTGAGAGCACAAAAGTCCATTGGTCGGGAAAGCACCGTGCCGCGCTGACGGGACAAGCTGTCTACCCGCGGCCGTTGCAGGATCGTCTGCCAATCTGGCTGGGAGTTGGAGGGACACCTACGTCGTTTGTTCGCGCGGGGATTCTTGGGCTGCCGCTGATGGTTGCCATCATCGGGGGTGAGCCGGAGAGATTCCGCCAGCTCATCGACCTTTACCGCGAAGCCGGGCGGCGCGCCGGCCACCCGCCTGAACGGCTCACCGTCGGCCTCCACATGATCGGGTTTCTGGCTGATACGACGGAGCAGGCTGCGGACGAATTTTTTCCGGGCTATGCGCATACCTTCACGGAGATTGGTAAGGAACGTGGCTGGCCGCCAGCGACGCGATCGCAGTTTGATGCGCTGCGCGGGCCTACAGGGGCCTTGCTGATTGGCGATGCCGAAACGGTTTCCGAAAAAATCCTGTACGTTAATGATGTTCTCGGTGGGATCTCTCGACTGACCTTTCAGATGGGAGTTGCAACGCTGCCGCACCGGAAAATGTTGCGGGCGATCGAAATTCTGGGCACCCGCGTGGCACCTGTTGTTCGGAAGGAACTTGCCGCCCCGGGTGTGCATAGTCAAGTCGAGAGAAGCGCGGCCGGATAACGCGAACCGGAAGGAAATTACCTGAGCATGGGCACGAGGAAATGGTAGAGGCCTGCGCCGAACAGCGCGGCGCCTGGGATCGTCAATAGCCAAGCCACGACGATGTGCCGGGTGACGCCCCAGCGGACGGCCGTCAGGCGCCTTGAGGCGCCGACTCCCACAATCGCACCTGTGATCGTGTGGGTGGTGCTGACAGGGATACCAAAGCGCGCAGTGGTAAATAAAGTAAGCGCCCCGGCAGTTTCGGCGGCAAAGCCACCAAATGGAGTGAGCTTGGTAATGCGCTGGCCCATGGTCTTGATAATTCGCCAGCCACCGGCCATTGTGCCGCCGGCCATCGCCAGGTGGCAACAAATGATGACCCAGAAGGGCACTGCATAATCCTTCATCAAACCCCCCGCAACCATTGCGGCGGTGATGATGCCCATCCCCTTTTGGGCGTCATTGGTGCCGTGCCCGAGGCTGTAGCCCGCGGCGGAAATCAACTGAAGCCGCCGAAACCAGCGATCGACTTTGCGCGGTCTTTGGTTTTTCACCATCCAGGTGGTGACCACTGTGACCAGGATGGCGACCACCATGCCGATCACCGGTGAAAGAAAAATAAAAAGTACCGGTTTTGTCCAGCCATGGAGAATGAGCGCTTTGAAGCCTGCATGAGCTACCGCAGCGCCGCCATAGCCCCCCATAAGTGCGTGCGAGGAACTGGTAGGCAAGCCGAGGGTCAGGGTAATTAGATTCCAGATAATTGCTCCCAGAAGGCCGGCGAGAAGAACTTTCTCGTTGACCAGCTCGATATGCACCATCCCTTTGCCGATGGTGGCCGCCACAGCCGTACCGAATACGAACGCCGCAATGAAATTCCAGAAGGCCGCCCACAGGACGGCACGGAAAGGCGTAAGCACGCGCGTGGAGACGACGGTGGCGATGGAATTGGCGGCGTCGTGCCAGCCATTCGAGAATTCAAAGGCCAGCGTCAGAAAGACGGTTATCACTACGAGGACGAATCGGCTCACGGGGATCAGGCGTTCTTCAGGATGACGCTCTCGATGACGTTCGAGACGTCTTCACACTTGTCAACAGCGGTTTCAATCACTTCAAAAATCTCTTTCCACTTGATGATCTGGACGGGATCCTTTTCTTCTTCGAAGAGCTGGGCGATCAGCGTTCGGCAGATGCGGTCGCTTTCATTTTCAAGGCGGTTGATCTCGATGACGTGCTGCAACGCCTTGTCGGGCGATTCCATGGCGTGAACGGCGCAGGAAAGCTCCACGGTGGCGGCGGCGAGCACCTTGGCGAGATCGATCGTGCCGGCACGCACGCGGTCAATGCGATAGAGCACGAAGCGGCTGGCAGCGGCGTCGATCAAGTCGATCACGTCGTCCATGGTGCCGCAGAGTTCGTGCATGTCCTCGCGGTCGAACGGGGTGATGAAGGTCTGGTTCAGCTTCCGGAAAATCTGGTGAGTTATTTCGTCGCCCTGGTGCTCGATGGCCTTCACTTTCTGAACCTGTTCGGGGACACCGGTATAGTGCTCGAGCATGCTGGTGAACGTGTTGGCCCCGCAAACAATGTTTTCGGCTTGTTTGCGGAAGAGGACGAAGAAATCCCCATCCCGCGGCATGAACCGTTGCAAGAAACCCGGCATGTGAGCGGCTCCCCCCTGAGGAGCCCGAGTGTGGCAGGGCAAGTCTACCCAACCCGTGGAACGGGAGCAAGGAAGCGGGCTGGAAGAAAAAATCCAAGACAGGGGAACGCGGAGAAGTGGGGAAAAAAGCGCTTGACACGAAAATACGTAAGCTGTAACTTACCGTAAGTGAACACTTACATACAAAACGGACTGACGGCGCTGGGCGACCCCACCCGGCTGGCCATTTTCGAGATGCTGGGCCACCATCCCCAGGCGGTGAATCAGCTTGCGGCGGGCTTGCCGGTTTCCCGTCCGGCCGTTTCCCAGCACCTGCGCGTGCTGAAGGATGCACGCTTGGTGCGCGACCGCCGCGAGGGGGCGCGGCGGATCTACGAGTTGAATCCCGAGGGCCTGGCGATGCTGCGGGACCACTTTGCGCAGCTGTGGGATCAGGCGCTTTCCGCGTTCAAGAAGTTTGCTGAAGAAGAACATCAAAAGGAGAAGAACAATGGCTCCCGAAGCAGCACCGTCCGCGGCAGTAAAAAGAACGATCCACGTAAACGTCCCCATTGAAAAGGCGTTCAAAGTGTTCACCGAGTGCATGGGGAGATGGTGGCCTGCAACGCATCACGTTGGCGGCACGCCGTTCAAAGATATATTGATCGAGCCACGCGTCGGAGGACGGTGGTACGAAATCAATGTGGAGGGCGCGGAATGTGTTTGGGGGAGCGTGCTGGCCTGGGAGCCGCCAAAGAGGGTGGTGCTTTCCTGGCACCTGCAACCGGATTGGAGCTTCAACGGGGATATGGCGCGGGCGAGCGAAGTCGCGCTGGAATTTTTAGCCGAAGGACCAGAGTCGACGCGGGTTGAATTCGAGCACCGGCGGCTGGAAAAGCACGGTGAGGGATGGACGAAGATGCGGGAACAGGTCGGTGCACCGGGTGGGTGGCCGGCGATTCTGGCTCTGTATGTGGAAGCGGCACAGGCGAAGGAATCGTAGTGCGAACAGTGGCAGTCAAATTAAAATTGAAAGGATGAAGTCATGAAAATCATGTTGCTGGCAATTACAATGCTATTGATTCCGATGGCCGATCAGACCCTCTCCCAGGCCGAGCGGGAACACGCCGTGGCGGAGCTCGACAGCTCGCAGAAGGCGTTTCTTGCCGCTACCAACGGCCTTTCGGAGGCGCAGTGGAACTTCAAGCCCGCGCCGGACCGCTGGTCGATTACCGAATGCGCCGAGCACATCGGCGTGACGGAAACATTCATCCTGCAGCTGATTACCGAGCAAGCGCTGAAAGGACCGGCGGAGCCAGAGAAGCGCGCGTTGGTTCAGGGGAAAGACAGCACGCTGATGACTATGGCGGTTGACCGCACCGCCAAGTTCAAAGCACCCGAGGCCATCCAGCCGACACGGCGGTGGACCACTTCCGGGGAAATCACAAAAAATGTGTTGGAGAGCCGGGCGCGCACGATTGAATTCGTGAGCACGACCCAAGAGGACCTGCGGGACCATTTCATGGACCACCCCGTGTTCAAGACGCTGGACACCTATCAGTGGATACTGCTGACCTCGGGGCATATGCGCAGACATACGGCGCAGATACTGGAAGTGAAAGCCGATCCGAATTTTCCGAAGCGCTAGGAGATGAACTCTTGATCGCGGGTTGTATCGCCTTGATGCTGGCGGGTGTTTTCACGGGTGCGGCGTTCTATATCAGCTTCGCCGAGCAACCGGCCCGCCTTGCCCTCGACGATCGAGCGCTTTTAGTCGAGTGGAAGCTCGCCTACCGTCGCGGATATTCGATGCAGGCCACCCTGGCGCTGATGGGGTTTCTGCTTGGGACATGGGCCTGGCACCTGACGGGTAAAGGAGTGTTCCTCACCGGCGCGGTTGTGCTCTTTGCAAATTGGCCCTGGACCATCTTTGTGATGTTGCCGACTAACAAGGAACTCATGGCCACCCCTGTCGAAAATGCCGGCACGGAGACGCGAGCGCTGCTCGAGAGGTGGAACTACCTGCACTGGGTGCGCACGTTGCTGGGTTTCGTGTCGGCATTGGCATTCTTTTTTGGAATCGCATTCGAGTAATTGGAAGTATTCGGCGGCGGAGTTCGATAATCCGTCGAATAAGCAACCCTACTGACTTTGTGAAATGAGGCGCGCGGTTTGCCATCGGAGCAACTGCGCGGCTACAGGAATCACCTGAGTTACAAAGCAAGGAAATCCCCGATGAAATTCCCGCCTGGCACGAAGTATAGTTAGAGCAACTTCGTGTGTTGGCCCACATCTACCTGAACGGCTTACGCTGAGGAGGATAAAGATGAGAGGCCAATCGCTGTTGCTGTTGGGCGCAAGCCTGGTATTCGGCGTCGCGGGTGTTTACGCGCAACATCCGGCAGGTGGACACCCCGAGGCGCCACACTCCGAGTCACGCAACGACGTTCCGCGAGCCAACCAAGGAAGGATTCCGCCGCCGCCCGCCCATCGGGAGACTTCGCCTGGAAATCCCGAGGTTGAGCATCACGTAAACGGCAAAATCAACGAAACCCAGCACGTCAGCAACGATCATTGGTATGGGCACGACCGCCCGGACGACAAACGCTTTCATCTTGACCATCCGTTCGAGCATGGGCGCTTCGAACATTTCGGCGCGTCCTACCGCTACCACATCGAGCGGATTGACCGCGACCATCACCGCTTCTGGTTCCCGGGCGGCTTCTATTTTCAGGTGGCGGATTGGGACTGGCCGATTTGCGCGGACTGGTGTTGGGACTGCGGCGACGACTTCGTGGTGTATGAAGACCCCGATCACATCGGCTGGTACATGCTTTACAACGTGCATACGGGAGTGTATGTTCACGTTTCATACCTCGGAACGTAGAAAAGAACAGCCGGGCCAACCCTTACCCCCAGCCGGAACTTTAGGATCGTGAACAGGAGGGACTCATCATGGATCATGTAGCTATCTGGGCGGTGCTGGACAGCAAACCGGGGAAAGAAGATGAGGTCGAGGCATTTTTGAAGTCAGCTCAATCCCTTGCTGAAAGGGAAGCGGAGACAACCAGTTGGTATGCGGTAAGAATTGGTCCATCGAAGTTTGGAATCTTCGATACGTTTCCGGATGAACGAGGGCGGGTGGCGCACCTGACGGGTGAGATTGCGAAGGCGCTGGCCGCGAAGGCGCCCGATCTCTTTGCCAGAGAACCTGAAATACATCGGCTGAGTATCCTGGCTTCGAAAACGCCAAAGGCTTCCAAGGCGGTAGCAGGGCAAAGCGATTGAGGTCGAGCTAATCGTCGCTATTGGGGGTTAATTTTGTCGACTGAGGCGAGCTTCGGTGATTGCTGAAGCTCGTTCTGAGCAACTGCTTCACGTGGGTGCAGAGCCGACTGCACCGGAAGTCCCGCCCAGACGTTGATCATGCCGAAAATTTCGTGGATCACCTGGTGAGCATCTTCTGTACTCGCCCACCATGCGGAGGGACGGAACTCATCGTTCGAGAGGCCGTGGACGATGATTTTTCCGTGAGGGGCTTCAAATCTGTTCCAGAGTTCGTGCACGCGCCGCGTGTGAGCCTTGTTGGTTACCACAATCACCGAGGCGCCGTTCTTCTGCTGAAGCGCACTGCTGATCACATCGAGTTCATCCGACGTGTTGATGATCGGGGCATCGAGGACGTGAATCGCTCTTGCGGGGACTCCCTGGCGGCGGAGCACCTGATAATTGAAATCGGCTTCACCTGGATAATGGATGCCCATCTGGGTCAGCGCATCGGATTGCGAGCCGGGATGCGTCAACCAGATTTCGCCGGCGTAACCTCCACGGTAAAGCGAAGCGGCTTCCAAAGCGCGCGCGGGAAAATTGCCACTGAGCACCGCGATGGCGGTTGCCTTCTGCAGGGAATCTTCTTTCACCAGCCAGTGGCCGACTCCCATCATAAGTGCGAGTCCTGCCGACACCACGAGAAGGGCCAGAGCGCCAAGGACTGCGAAAATTCGCAGGACGTGGCCCATGAATTCGTTGGTGCGATTTTCGACAACGGACTTTAATTTCCCTTCAACGTTCAAGCAGTTCTCAACGATTTGCATGTCGGTTCTTGTAGTGCATGTGCATTGCCAAAGCAGAGTCGCGGGGCAATGGCAGAGTAGTTTTAGTGGCGTGGAATGAGGCATTTACCAGCCAACGCTAGTCAATGTTTAGCGAATGATTAGCAAGAGTCCTGAAGTATGTAATTCTATCTCACTGCGTGCAATCTTGGCTGAGTGGATTACCCGAGATTCTCTTCTGCTTTGACGAGCGCGTGATGTTCAGAAAAGAACAGTTGTTTGGGGCAAAATCAATTCGTGCTCCTAGAAGACAATTTTCTAGCAACGATTCGGTAAGACGCTTTGCGCACAATTGGCTTTCCATTCGTTATCTGCTGGAGCGCACGGATGAATTGGTGCGAACCAACGCGGAACTGGCAAATGCGAACGAGGCGTTGTTGCGATCTCAGGAGCAGACTGAGTCGGGCGATCCGGGATATTCTGGCCCGGGAACTTTAAGAGAAATAGACACAAGACGTTCCGCCCCCACAAAACAAAAGAGGGCGGCCGCTTGCGCGACCGCCCTGGTTGATTGAGATTCTGGGCTTGCTGGACAATTCCTAAGCGGCGGTCGAAAATCCGACCGCCTGGGGTTTAGTACATGCCGCCCATGCCGCCCGGTCCACCCGGACCGCCAGCAGCTGCGCCCTTCTTGTCGTCTTCCTTGAGCTCGGCCACCAGCGCTTCGGTGGTGAGCATCAGGCCGGCGATGGACGCGGCGTTCTGCAGTGCGAGGCGAGTGACCTTGGCCGGGTCAATGACGCCAGCCTTTACCAGGTCCACGTATTCACCGGTGTCCGCGTTGAATCCGAAGTTTTCGTCCTTCGACTCGCGGATCTTGCCGATGACCACGGCGCCTTCGAAGCCGGCGTTGAGAGCGATCTGACGGCAGGGCTCTTCGAGCGCCCGCTTCACGATGCCTACACCGACCGCTTCGTCGTCGTGCAACTTCAGCTTGTCGATTGCGTTCAGGCAGCGCAACAGTGCCGTACCGCCGCCGGGAACGATGCCTTCCTCGACAGCCGCGCGGGTTGCGTGCATGGCGTCCTCAACACGAGCCTTCTTTTCCTTCAGCTCGGTTTCGGTTGCAGCCCCGACCTTGATGACGGCAACGCCACCGACGAGCTTGGCCAACCGCTCCTGCAACTTCTCGCGGTCGTAGTCGGAAGTGGTGTTTTCCACCTGGAGGCGGATCTGCTTGACGCGGCCTTCGATTTCGCCGGCCTTGCCGCCGCCTTCGACGATGGTGGTGTTGTCCTTGTCGATTGTGATCTTCTTGGCTTTGCCGAGGTCCTCGATCTTGACGTTCTCGAGCTTGATGCCCAGGTCTTCGGTGATGGCCTTACCGCCGGTCAGAACCGCGATGTCCTCGAGCATAGCCTTGCGGCGATCGCCAAAGCCGGGGGCCTTGACGGCGGCGCACTGCAGGGTGCCGCGCAGCTTGTTCACCACGAGGGTGGCGAGGGCTTCGCCTTCGACATCCTCCGCGACGATGATGAGCGGCTTGCCGAGCTTGGCAATCTGCTCGAGCAGGGGAAGCAGGTCCTTCATCGAGCTGATCTTCTTCTCATGGATGAGAATCAGCGCGCTTTCGAGGACAACTTCCTGGCGGTCCATATCGGTGATGAAGTAGGGGGAGAGGTAGCCGCGGTCGAACTGCATGCCTTCGACGACTTCCAGCGTCGTGTCCATGGTCTTGGATTCTTCCACGGTGATGACGCCGTCCTTGCCGACCTTCTTCATGGCTTCGGCAATGATGCCGCCGATTTGCTTGTCGTTGTTGGCGGAGATTGTGCCAACCTGGGCAATCATGTCGCCCTTGACGTCCTTGTGGAGCTTCTTGATTTCCTCGACGGCGACTTCGACGGCCTTGTCGATGCCGCGCTTGAGGGCGGTGGGGCTGGCGCCGGCGGCGACCGTCTTCACGCCTTCGCGGAAGATGGCCTGAGCCAGAACGGTGGCGGTGGTGGTGCCGTCACCCGCGACGTCGCTGGTCTTGCTGGCGACTTCGCGAACCATCTGCGCGCCCATGTTCTCGAGGGGGTCGCG
>Ga0210402_10001747_pt1 | contig 22078 bp, 19 predicted proteins | sample IncBWC7MmetaG_FD_161055 | JGI IMG/M metagenome (GOLD analysis project Ga0210402, IMG submission 161055) | Forest soil microbial communities from Barre Woods Harvard Forest LTER site, Petersham, Massachusetts, United States - Inc-BW-C-7-M | ecosystem: Environmental > Terrestrial > Soil >... | reverse complement strand
GCGACGAGACTTCCCCTCATCGACTCAAACCCGCAAAAGCACCATTTTACCCCAATCGCCGGGACCGGGCGCGGCGCAGCAGCTCTCGATCGTGCGGCGCGCTTGCGCTAGCGAGTGGGGCGCGAGCGGCCGCGAATCAGCGCCCGGCGGCGACACGCGACATTCCATCTCACGAATGGCATGCCAGGAGCCGCTCAGATCGGAAGGTCCGGCGGCCACGGCCGGCGTCGGCCGACCGCCGTCAGCCGCTGCATGACAGTCGGCGGAGCAGATTCGATGCGGCCCTGTTCGAACGCGACGACGATCAGCGAACGACCGACGATGGTAAGCAGCTCGCCATCGGTCAAAAGGAAATCCGGATTCGACGGTTTGCCGTATGCCTCGTTGCCGCGCGCAAAAGTCTCATAGAGCAGCACACCGTCGTCGGCGAGTACATGCAGCAGATTTGGAAACAACGCGCGATGCAGGTAATGCGTCACGACGATGGCGTCGAACTTGTCTGCGTCGAATGGCCACGGATGCGTTTCCAGGTCCGCGCGGACCGGAGTGACGCCGGCGACCGAGGCGAGTCCGTCGAGCGCGGCCATGTCGCGGTCCACGGCCACCACTCGGCAACCCCGCGCGGCGAACCATCGGCTGTGGCGCCCTTGGCCACACGCGACATCGAGCACCCTGGCGCCATCCGCAACGAGCGCGGAAAAACGCACGACCCAGCCAGACGGCGAGAGCGATGCCTCATGCGCGCTCACTTTCTCTTCCGCGTCGTCGACTTCCGATGGGCCGCCCGCCGCGGCCCCGGAGGCGCCTCTGGAGACGGCTCGACCGTCTCCTCGTGCGCCTCCGCGCACAGCCAGTCGACGAATGCCTGCGCTTCCGGACGCCGTGCGGCTTGCGCCGCGCGTACGACGAAATATGCGCGGCTTGTTGCATGCTCGCGGCGGAATGGCGCGACCAGCTTGCCTTGCGCAACCAGATTATCGACCAGCGGACTGCGGCCGAGTGCTACGCCCTGGCCGTCGATGGCCGCCCGCACCAGCAGGTCGTATTGGTTGAAGCGGACCATACCGGCCGGTCTAGGCTCGGGAATGCCGATCGCGGCAAACCATTGCGCCCAGTTGAGCCAGGGATACCTGCCGCGATCATCCTCGAGATTGAGCAGCACGTGTCGCGCCAGATCTTCGGGCTGCTTCAGAGGGCGCGCCGGATCGGATGCCAGCGCCGGGCTGCAAACCGGCTGCAAGCGCTCGCCGAACAGACGCTGCGCATCGCGCGGCGCAATCGACTCCGGGCAATAGCGCACGGCGAGGTCGATGCGCTCGCGATCGAGATCGAGAATGCGGTTATCGGCGGAGATGAACACATCGACTTCCGGATGCAATTCCCGGAACCGAGGCAGACGCGGCAGCAGCCACAAGGCGGCAAACGGGATTGCGGTGGAGATCGTCAGCGGCGCCACCGACCGCTCGCGGCGGATCTTGGTCACGGCGCGGGCAAGCTCATCGAGCACGGTCTTCGCCGCGAGTTGCAACACCTGGCCCGCCTCGGTCAAGCGGAGCGCGCGATGCCGGCGCTCGAATAAGGGTGCCCCGAGTTGCTCTTCGAGTGTCTGCATCTGGCGCGACAGCGCCGACTGAGTCAGAAACAACTCTTCACCCGCGCGGGTGAAGCTAAGGTGCCGCGCCGCCGCGTCGAACCCCTTGAGCAGATCGAGCGTGGGCAGGCGTCTGGCGGGAAGGTCTTGTTTAGGCATTCCTAATTCGCATGCGTACCATGCGTATATCTCGTTTGCTCCGCTGTGCCGGGGGAGCGATCATTCCCCTGCACGCACGGCCATCGGAGCAAGGGGCCGACAGCACATGCATTATACGCATACATAAAGGAGCCGACCATGCCATTCGATTTTGACCCGGCGCTGTCACCACAACGGTTTCTAGCCGGCCGGACGAGCCTGCCGCTCGACGACGCGGAAGGTACGGTCATCGCGGTTGAAAGCGGCTGCCTGTGGGTGACCATGGAAAACGACCCACGCGACGTGATCCTCTCGCCCGGCATGCGCTTCGAGGTCGACCGCGGCGGCCGGACCATCATTGCGGCCGAGGAAAACTCGCGCTTCCGACTGCTTACGGCCGGCGATGGCGCCGAAGGTATTGCGGCATCGATGGCGCGCAAGCTTACCACCGTGCTCGATCGCTGGGCGTCGCGAAAGGCGGCAGTCTTCCTCCCCTATTACTGAACCTGCCTGACGCCGGGCCGGGGACACGAATCGCGACCCTGGCCCGCGCTTGCGGCCAATTCCCGCGCCGCGCCTTCACATCAACGCTTGGCGAAAACCATCTTGCCGCCTTTGTGCGAGACGTGCACGGTATCGCCGGCGACGAACTTTCCGCTGAGAATTTCCTTGGCCAGCGGATTCTCGATCTCCTGCTGGATCGCGCGCTTCAGCGGACGAGCGCCATAGACCGGGTCGAAGCCGACGTTGGCAATCGCGGCGAGCGCGTCCGGCGTCACCTCGAGCGAGATGTCCATCTTGGCCAGCCTTGCCTTGAGTCCTTTCAGCTGAATTCCGGCGATCGTCTCGATGTTCTCTTCCGATAGCGCATGGAAAACCACGATCTCATCGATGCGATTGACGAACTCGGGTCGAAACTGGGTCTTGACCTCGGCCATGACCGCCAGCTTGATCACCCCATAATCGTCGCCTGACATCTGCTGGATCATTTGCGATCCGAGGTTCGAGGTCATCACGATCACCGTGTTCTTGAAATCGACCGTACGCCCCTGACCGTCGGTCATGCGTCCGTCGTCGAGCACCTGCAGCAAGACGTTGAAGACGTCGGGATGCGCTTTTTCGACTTCGTCCAGCAGGATGACGCTGTACGGTTTGCGGCGTACGGCCTCGGTCAGATAGCCGCCTTCTTCGTATCCCACATAACCCGGCGGTGCGCCAATCAGCCGCGCGACCGAGTGTTTTTCCATGAACTCGGACATATCGATCCGGATCAGATACGACTCGCTGTCGAATAGGAACTCCGCCAGCGCCTTGCACAGCTCGGTCTTGCCCACGCCGGTCGGTCCGAGAAACAAGAACGAGCCGTAGGGCCGGTTGGGATCCGAAAGACCCGAGCGCGAGCGCCGGATCGCGTCGGATACCAGGCGGACAGCCTCGTCCTGACCGACGACGCGCTGGTGGAGCGCGTCTTCCATGTGCAGCAGCTTTTCGCGCTCGCCCTGCATCATCCTGGACACCGGAATCCCGGTCGCGCGCGACACGACCTCGGCGATCTCTTCGGCCCCGACCTGAGTACGCAAAAGCTGCGGCTTTTTCTTCTGCTCGGTGGCGAGCTTCGTGTCGGCCTTCTTGAGCTGCGCTTCCAGCTGAGGTAGCTTGCCGTATTGCAGTTCGGACATCGCCTGCCAGTCGCCTTTGCGCTTGGCGTCTTCCATCGCGAGCTTGACCTTGTCGATTTCCTCCTTGATGTGCTGCGTGACCGCAACCTGAGCCTTTTCGGCGCGCCACACTTCGTCCAAGTCTGCGTACTCGCGCTCGAGCTTCGAAATTTCCTGCTCGATCAGCTCCAGGCGCTTTTTCGACGCCGCGTCCTTTTCCTTCTTTACCGCCTCGCGCTCGATCTTGAGCTGGATCAATCTGCGGTCGAGCCGGTCCATCGCCTCCGGCTTGGAGTCGATCTCCATCTTGATACGCGCGGCCGCTTCGTCGATCAGGTCGATGGCCTTGTCGGGAAGAAACCGATCGGTGATGTAGCGGTGCGACAGCTCGGCCGCGGCGACGATCGCCGGATCGGTGATTTCGACGCCGTGGTGGATTTCGTAGCGCTCCTGCAAGCCGCGAAGAATCGCGATGGTCGACTCCACCGACGGTTCGTCGACCAGCACTTTCTGAAAGCGTCGTTCGAGCGCGGCGTCCTTTTCGATGTACTTCCGGTACTCATCGAGCGTGGTCGCGCCGACGCAATGCAGCTCGCCGCGGGCGAGCGCGGGCTTCAACATGTTGCCCGCGTCGATCGCACCTTCCGCCTTGCCGGCGCCGACCATGGTGTGCAGCTCATCGATGAACACGATGGTCCGGCCCTCGTCCGCGGCAATATCCTTCAATACCGCCTTGAGCCTCTCCTCGAACTCGCCGCGATACTTGGCGCCCGCGAGCAGCATCGCCAGGTCGAGCGAAAGCACGCGCTTGTTCTTGAGCGTTTCCGGTACTTCGCCGTTGACGATGCGCTGCGCGAGCCCTTCTACGATCGCGGTCTTGCCCACGCCCGGCTCACCGATCAGCACCGGGTTGTTCTTGGTGCGACGCTGGAGGATCTGGATGGTGCGGCGGATCTCGTCGTCGCGGCCGATGACCGGGTCGAGCTTGCCCTGACGCGCGCGCTCGGTGAGGTCGACGGTGTATTTCTTGAGTGCCTCGCGCTGCCCTTCCGCTTCCGGCGAATCGACCGCGCCGCCGCCGCGTACGGCTTCGATCGCCGACTCCAATGCCTTTTTCGTCAGGCCGAATTCCTTGAGTAGCCGCCCGGTGTCGCCTTTGTCGTCCGCCAGCGCAAGAAGAAACATCTCGCTGGCAATGAACTGGTCGCCGCGCTTGGTCGCGATCTTGTCGGTGAGATTGAGCAGATTCGTGAGCTCGCGCGATGCGCTGATCTCGCCCCCCTGCCCTTCGACCTTGGGCAAACGATCCATGGCCTTGGCGAGCGCAGCCCTGAGCGGCGCGACGTTGACGCCGGCGCGGGACAGGAGCGAGCCAATGCCGCTGTCTTCCTGGTTGAGCAGACTCAAAAGCAGGTGCTGCGGCTCGATGTAGCCGTTATCGGCGGCAAGCGCCATGCTCTGGGCATCGGCGATGGCCTGTTGAAATTTGGTTGTCAGCTTGTCGAAACGCATGGCGATGCCCCCCCTGCTTCCCGGACTTTGCTCCGCAAGTGGGCGCGAAAGCGGCGATTTCAAGCCGCTTTCGCACCTAAATGATTGATTCCGGAGCGGACGCCCAAAAAAATCCGGGCGGCATGAAACCCGCCCGGAGCTCCTTTCGTGGTCCTCGTGCTTACTGGCCGACGATCGAAGCCTTCATGGGCCCGAGGATACCGAGCAGCTCGCCTTTTTCCTTTTCCGGGACCTTGAACTTGTCCAGCGACTTGACCAAGTCCTCGACCAACGCGTTGAACTGTGCGTCGGTGATGCCCATGCCTGCATGCGCGGACTTCATGTCGCGGCCGGTATAGGTGCATGGCCCACCGGTGCCGGCGCAGATTTGCTCGACCAGCAGCCGTTTCAAGCGCGGTATATCGGTCTTGGCAAAGAATTTGTTGATACGGTTGTCGGCGGCGACATTGCCGACGAAATCGTCGACCACGGCGGTGATCGCGCCCTGACCTCCGAGCCGGTCGTAAAGCGACTTCTGCTGCATCGGCTTCATGCCCATGTCCTGACAGGCGCCTATCACCAGCGTCGCCATGAGCACGGCCGGTACTGCCAACCTGCGGAGCAATAAGATCATCGTTTCCCTCCCATTCAACGTTGAGGCAGCGCGTGCGGCTGCACCCCATATACGGGCCGACGCGGGTCCCGGATGCGCAGGCCCCCCACCCTTCATTCTCCGGTGCCGGCCGAGCCACAAACGGCAGCGTGCTACGATCGATTCGTCGTCGAGGCCCGCAACACATCACTCCCATGCCGCAGCCTGGTTCTGTTCCGCCGCCGGTCGGCACTCCGGACCCGCCGCCGCGAGCCAGTTTTTTGCGCGTGCTGGCGGCGGTGTTCGCGAGCTTCCTCGGCATCCGCAAAAAAGCGGCCGGTGAACGCGACGCAACATCGATCAAGCCCTTGCACGTCATTGTCGCCGGACTGCTCGGCGCGGCGATCCTTGCCGCTGCGGTGCTGACTCTGGTGCGAGTCATCACCCATCCAGGCTAGCCATTCTGTTGTCGCGGGCCCGCTACCGGTGGAATCGCCTCCGCCACGGCCCTCGCGGCGAGGTCGAGCTCGTCGGTTGTCGTCAAAACATCGGGGCACAGACGGATGCGGGCGCCCCGCGCGTCAGCAATGACTCCGCGCGCGGCCAGGGCTTGCACGCCGCGACGTGCGGCGCGAGACGCGTCGTCGCCCTTGCAGGTGACGACCACAAAAGCGCCACGGTCCGCACTGCCGCCGATCGCGTCGACGCCGCGCTCGGCGAGCGATGAGACCAGCCGCCGCTGCTGCGCACGCGAATAATCGCGCAAGCGCTGCACACCGATAGCCTGGGTAAAAACTTGTCCGGCGCGCGCCTGGTAGCAGGTCATCACCGGGGGTGTCGATTCGAGAAACGCGTCGCCACCCTCGCCGAATTGCGGTGGGTCCGGCCGTTGATACGCGAACGGCTCCTTTTTGCCGAACCAGCCGACGTCGAGCGTCGACAGGCTGCCGTCGAGATGGCGCGGATGCAGATACAGGTAGCCCGCGCCGGGGCCTCCGCGCAGGTATTTGTACGAGCCGCCGATCGCGAAGTCGGCGTCCAGCGTCATGACATCGACCGGAAATACGCCCAGCGAATGATAGACGTCGACCAGTACTCGCGCGCCGCCGGCGTGTGCGGCGGCGATAAGCGCGGGAAGCTCCGGCAACACCTGGCCGGTATGGAAGGCAACCTGCGAAATGACCACCAGATCCGCGTGTCTCACCGCTGCCAGCAAATCCGCGGCGTCGAACAGGCCCGAATCGCGCGCCTCGACGATGTGGAGCGCAATGCGGCCGCGGCGAGCGTACTGTCGCAGAATCAGGTCGATCGAGTCGAATTCGCCGCGCGTTGCGACCACGCGCGGAACGCCATCGTAGGTGTTCAGGATCGCGCGCAGACCCTGACCGGCGCTGGTTTTCGGTACGACGCAATCCGCGCGCGGCGCGCCGAGCAGTTGCGCGAGGCGCGCGCGGTAGGCTCCGATCTCGGCCAGCCATTCGTCCCACGCGTCGCCCAGCTTCGACTGCCAAAGACCGATAGCCTGCGCCAGGTCGTCGGCAGTGGCATCGAGCGGCCTGCCCAGCGAATGATTGGCGAGATAAGCGCGATCGCGGTTGGCGTCGAGCACGCGCGAAAAAAGCGGCGCGATGTGCTGCCGTATGCCGCCTTCCGTCAAGTTGCCCGGACCGAGCGCGGCGATGGCATGCGCGATGCGGGCCGGCGTATCCGCGTTTGCGTTCATCGAGGACCGATCACGGTGCGCACGTCGATGAGCTCGGGAAAAAAAGTGTGCTCCAGCACGCCCTTCAGGAAGTTCACCCCCGACGACCCGCCGGTTCCGGGCTTGTGGCCGATGATACGCTCGACCGTCTTGAGATGGCGAAAGCGCCAGAGCTGAAAGCTCTCCTCGACATCGACCAGCTTTTCCGCCATTTCGTACGCGTCCCAGTATTTCTCCGGTTGATCGTAGATGAGCTTGAAGACCTGCACCAGATCGGCATTGCGCTGGTGCGGTCGCGACCAGTCGCGCTCGACGCAGGCGATGGGCACGCTTAGCCCACGTCGCGACAGGTGGCGCAGGAATTCGTCGTACAAGGACGGCGCTTCGAGCAGCGCGGTGAGCTCGGCATGAACAGCAGGATCGTAGCGAAAGACATCGAGCAGGTCACGCTGCTTGTTGCCAAGCAGAAACTCGATGGCGCGATATTGTGCCGACTGGAAGCCCGACGAACTGCCCAGCGACGACCGGAAGCCTTCGTACTCGGAAGGCGTCAGCGTTTCCAGCACCGCCCACTGCTCGAACAACTGTTTTTGGATCAATTTCACGCGCGACAGGATTTTGAAGCTGGCGTCGAGCTGGTCGACGCGAACAAAGCGAATCGCCGCCTTGAGCTCGTGCAGCATCAGCTTCATCCACAGCTCGGACACCTGATGCTGAATGATGAACAGCATTTCATCGTGCCGCGGCGATCCTCCCGAGGTTCCCGAAAGCGGTTGCTGCGAGGACAGCAGAGTGTCGAGATGCAGGTATCCTGCGTAGGATAGTCGATCGCTGAAATCGGTGACGATGCCCGGCTCGAGCGGATGCTTCGACATGGCAGGTAAATAGGCTGCGATGGCGGAGTATAGGAACGCGGTCGCGGCGTGTCCACCGCGCAAATGCACGACGGCGCGGGTACGTTGCGACCCGGAGGGCGCCCGCACCTCCTCTGCTACCATTCCGCGGATGACGAAATGGGCCGCCTGGATGTCGTGCGCGATGAATCGCCGCGCTTGCGCAGTTTCGCTGATTGCCCTGCTCCTTGGCGGCTGCGGCGACAAGGCCGTGACTCGGCACGTCGCATTGCACGAGTGCCGTTTGGCCAAGCTCGCGTCGGCCGCACAGTGCGCCACCGTCCTAGTCCCCGAAGACCGCTCGAGGCCAGGCGGCCGCACGCTTGCGTTGTCGGTTGCGATGCTGCCCGCCAACACGCTCAACCCCGATGCGGACCCCTTGGTCATGCTCGCCGGCGGACCCGGTCAATCGGCGGAGGCGCTGGTTCCCGTTGCGGTCGCGCTTGCCGGTGTGCGCCGCACGCGCGACATCGTGCTGATCGATCCGCGCGGCGGCGGCAAATCGGCCCCGCTGAAGTGCGCGGCTCTGGCGCCGCGCGATCCTTTCGATGAGCTGACCGACGCCGATTTGGCTGCGACCGCCGCTCAGCGCTGCCTAAGCGAGATCAATGCGTCGGGAAATGTCGACCTCTCGCGTTACATCACGCCGGAAATCGTTGCGGATGTCGACGCCGTTCGCGTGGCGCTGGGCTACGAGCGCATCAATCTTTGGGGCGGCTCCTACGGCACCCGCGTCGCGCAGGAATTCGTGCGCCGCTACCCCTCGCGCGTCCGCAGCATGGTGCTCGACGGTGTCGCTCCGCCACTGATGAGAATTACCCTCGACGTCTGGCCCGCCCGCGACGCCGCGCTCGCCGAAGTCCTGGCGTCGTGCACCGAAGACGCGTTCTGCAAACGCGCGTATCCCAATCTGAACGCGACCCTGGGAGAGATCAAGACCGCGCTCGGCGCCTCGCAGCGGGTGAGCGTCGCCGATCCGCGCACCGGTGTGCTGCACGAGGTTCCCTTGAGCTTCGACGCCGTGGTCGGCGCGTTGCACGGGCTCGTGTACGCGCCTGAGCTGGCGAGCCTCATACCACCACTGCTCGGCCGCGCGCAAGCCGGCGATTTTGCACCGCTCTTCGCCGCCGCGATGCTGTTTGCGGGCGATCTGGAACAAACCATGAACCTCGCCCTGCATTACGCCGTGACGTGCGCCGAAGACGCACCGCGCGTAACGGCAAGCGACAGCAGCAGGATACTCGCGACGCTGCGTGCGCCGTCACTCGCCGCACGCAATCTTGCGGCGTGCGAGGGCTGGCCCCGTCCGCCCTTGCCCGCGGACTTCTACGCGCCGCTCACCAGCGACGTTCCAACACTGATCCTCTCCGGCGGCCTCGATCCGGTCACGCCACCGGCCAACGGCGAGCTCGTTTCCAAGTCGCTGTCGAACAGCCGGCACATCATCGCGGCAGGTTACGGCCATATCGTTTCGCCGCACGCCTGCGCGCCTCGGCTGATCGAAAAATTCATCGACGCGGCCGGTTTCGCGACGCTGCCTCAGTCCTGCCTCGATTACCTCGCGACGAGCAAGCGACCGCCGATGTTCTCCTCGCTCCTGGAACCGAAATGATCGAGGTCGACCGCCTCGAGAAGCGCTTCGGGAAGCTCCACGAGATCAAAGCCGTCGCAGGCGCCACTTTTCGCGCCGAAGATGGCGAGATCACCGGATTGCTCGGCCCCAACGGTGCCGGCAAGACCACGCTGCTGCGCGTCCTGGCAACGCTGATTGCACCGGATGCCGGCAGCGCCACCGTCGACGGGCTCGATGTCGTGCGCGACCGGTACGCGGTGCGGGGCCGAATCGGCGTGCTGTCGGACGCGCGCGGCCTCTATGCGCGGCTCACCGCGCGCGAGAACGTGCGCTATTACGGGCGCCTGCACGGCCTTGGCGGTGCGGCGCTCGACGCGCGCGTCGAGACTTTGCTGGCGCAATTCGGGCTGGCCGCGCTCGCCGACCGCCGCGCTCACGGCTTCTCGCAGGGAGAGCGAATGAAGGTCGCGATTGCGCGCGCCCTGGTGCACGATCCCGCAACCATCCTTCTCGACGAGCCCACCAACGGACTCGATATCATGAGCATACGCGGCCTCCGTGAGCTCTTGCGCGGGCTTCGCCAGGCGGGGAAGTGCATCCTGTTTTCGACCCATGTGATGCAGGAAGTCGCCGCGCTGTGCGACACCGTCGTGATCCTGGGCCACGGTCGGGTGGTCGCCAGCGGCAGCGGGGCGGAATTGATGAGCCGCACCGGCCGCGCTTCGCTGGAGGACGCGTTCGTGAGCCTGCTGGGCTCCGGAGAAGGACTGGCCGCATGACGAGCGCCGCGCGCATCCTCACCGTCGCCGGCAAGGAAATCATCGACACGATTCGCGATCGGCGGACCATGCTGGTCGCGCTGCTGACGGCGATCGCCGCAGGCCCCGTGTTCCTGGTGCTCATTTTCAACATGACTGCGAATCAGGCTGACAAGGCACGCGAGCTCAAGCTTCCCGTCGTCGGCCGCGAAAACGCGCCGGCGCTGATGGCTTTTCTGGAACGCTCGCAGGTCGTGATTCAACCAGCGCCCGCAGATTATGAAGCGAAGATACGCGCCGGTGATCTTGACGTCGCGCTCTGGATCGACCCGGCGTTCGAGAGCGACGTTGCGGCCGGCAAGCCGGGAACCGTCCGCCTTGTCTACGATCGGTCGCGCGACCGCGCGCGTGCCGCGATCAATTCCGCGGAATCGCTGCTCGGCGCCTACAACAGGCTGTGGGGCACCCAGCGGCTGGTGCTGCGCGGCATAGTGGCGGAAGTCGCCCGTCCGCTCAAGGTCGAGGATGTCGATCTCGCGACACCGCAGCAATCCGGTTCACTGGTGCTGTTCCTGGTTGCGTTCTATGGTTTGTTCGCATCGATGATGGGCGGCATGCCTCCCGCGCTCGACGCAACCGCCGGCGAGCGCGAGCGCGGCTCGCTCGAGCCCTTGCTCGCCACCCCGCTTACGCCGCTGCAACTCGCGCTCGGCAAGTGGGCGGCGATCGGCCTCTTCGATGCGGTGGTGGTGGTGCTGACGCTGATCGGGTTTTATCTCACGCTCAATGTCGCGCCGCTGCCCGCCATCGGCGTGCCGTTCCTTTTCGGCGCGACCGAACTGGCGCGATTCCTGTGGATACTCGCGCCGCTGATCGCGTTATTGCCCGCGTTGCTCCTCTACGTCGGGATGCGCGGCCGTTCGCTGAAGGAGGCCCAGGCCAACGTCGGCGTGCTGCTGTTCCTCTTCACCATGCTGCCGGTCGTACAACTCATGGCGCAGAAAAGAGAGCCTCCATGGCTTCTCTGGGCGCCGATCTCGGCGCAGTACACGCTGCTCTCCCGTGCTTTGCGCGGCGATGCCATACCGGCCATCGATTGGCTGCAGAGCGCGTTCACGCCAGCGCTGCTGACTGTACTTGCGCTCCTTGCCACCGCCCGGCTGCTCGGCCGCGAGACAGCGCTCGGCGCACGCTCCTAGCACGTCCGGGTAGCGATGATGAGTGCCTCTAGGCTACCTGCCGCAGCACGGCGAGCGGAGGCTGCCTGAGCGTCGCGCGGGTACCGAGCCAGCCCGCAGCGGCGACACCAATCGTACCGCCGGCCACACCCACCAGCCACACCCAGGGATTCCACCCGAACGGAATCAGAAACACCCGATCGGCAAGTACGTATCCGATCGCCGTCGCGCCGGCCGCGGCAACGAGGCCGGCCAATCCGCCAAGCGCGACGAATTCCGCCACCTGCGCCGCGGAGAGCTGTCGTCGGCTCGCACCCAGCGTGCGCAAAATGGCAGCGTCAACGCGCCGCTCGTCCTGCGTCGCCGCGATGGCCGCTTCGAGCACCAGCACTCCCCCCAGCAGCGTGAAGAGGAACACGAACTCGACCGCGCGCGCCACCTGCTCGATGATCGTCTGGACCTGCTGCAGGATCGCGCCCACGTCGATCACCAGGACGTTCGGATACTCGCGCAGCAGCGCCGTCAGCCAGGCGCTTCCGCTGCCGACGCGCACCGCGGAAATATAGGTTCGAGGCATGCCGTCGATCACGCCCGGTGAGAACAAGGCGAAAAAGTTGACCCGGAAGCTGTCCCAATCGACCTTGCGCAGATTGGTCACCTTGGCGCCGACGCGTGTGCCGACGATGTCATAGGTGAGCGTGTCGCCCAGCTTGATGCCGAGCGTCTGCGCGATGCCTTCCTCCAGCGAGACGCCCTCGCTTCCACCCGGCTTCCACCACTGGCCGGCGACGACTCGATTGCCGCGCGGCAGCGTATCGGTCCACGAGAGGTTGAACTCGCGCTCGCCGAGTCGCCGCGCGCCATCGTCGGCCAGGCGCGTGGTATCGAGCGGCTTGTCGTTGATCGCGACGAGGCGGCCGCGCACCATCGGCGACATTTGAGCATCGACGCCCAGCTCGCGCTTCAGCATCGCGCGCACGCCCTCGACCTGATCCGGCAGCACGTTGATCAGAAAAGCGTTGGGCGCGTCCACGGGAAGGCTTGCGCGCCAATTGCGCATCAGATCGCCGCGTACCAGCGTCAGCAAAAGCAGCGCCATCAGCCCCAAGCCGAGCGCACCGATCTGCAGGCTCGATCCGAGCGGCCTGCGCCGCAGGTTGGCGAGCCCATAGCGCCAGCTGTAGCCGCGCTGCGGCAAGAGACGCAAGAGAGCGATCATGCTCCACGCCAGCGCTGCCGCGGCCACCAGCAACGCTGCGATACCGCCGACCATAATGGCACCGGTCTTTACGTCCTGTGCCTGCCAGCCGATCAACAGCGCGACCGTCGCCGCGCCCAGCACATAGGCAAACGAGCCGCCCGCGCGCGGCATGCCGAGGTCGCGTCGCAACACGCGCAGAGGCGGCACCTTCGACAGCGCGAAAAGAGGCGGCAGGGCGAAGCCCAGCAGCATCAACAATCCGGTGGCCATGGCGGCGACCGCGGGCAGCCATCCGGGCGGCGGCAGATTCGTGCTGACCATTGCCCCGAGAAGCATGACCAGCAACTGTTGGCCGCCCAGCGCTATGAGGCAGCCGACGAAGCTCGACGCCAATCCGAGTACCAAGAACTGCAGCGCGAACAGCGCGAGCATCTGCCGCTGCGGCGCGCCGAGGCAGCGCATCATGGCCGCGGCGTCGAGGTGCCGGCGCAGATATCGCGACGCGGCCAAGGCGACCGCCACCGCGGCCAGCATCACCGCGACGAGGGCCGCCAGCGCCAGGAATTTTTCCGCACGCTCGAGCGTCTGCCGCACCTCGGGGCGCAGATCGCGAATCGACTCGAGCCGCTGGCCGCGGTCGAGCCGGGCACGGGCCCAGTCGCGAAACGCGTCCGTAGCCGTGCCCGCCACGAGCAGCCGATACGACGCGCGATTGCCCGGCTGCAGCAGCTTGGTTGCAGGAACATCGTCGAGATTCATCAGCAGCTTCGGCCCCATCGACAGCAGGCCTCCCGCGACTTCCGGCTCCTGCTGCACGATCGCACCGATGGTCAGGGTCTTGTCACCGACTGCGAGCTCTCCACCCTTGCCGACGTTGAGCCTCGCGGCCAGGCGACCGTCGATCCAGGCTTCGCCCGGTGGCGGAATGCCGGCTGCGGTGATTCCCTCGGGCAAGGAAGGATCGGCAAGCGTGATTGCGCCCCGCAACGGATAGCCCGCCGCGACCGCCTTGACGTCGGCCAGTACCGCGTCGGCGGCGCCGGGACCGGTCGCGGCTTGGACCATGCTGTTGAACTTGATCGCCGGGACAACGGCGAGACCGCGCGCTCGCGCCTCTCGCGCATAGTCGTCGGGCAGCGGCCGGTCGGCGGACAGTAGCAGATCACCGCCCAGGAGCAGGTTGGCCTGCCGGGTCAATGCGACCTTGACCCTGTCGGTGAAAAAGCCGACCGTGCCGACGCTCGCCACCGCCAGGACAAGCGCGGCAATGAGCACCCGCAACTCGCCCGCGTGCCAGTCGCGACCCAGCATGCGCAGTGCCAGCCGGAGCGTATTCATGCGTTCGGCGTCGCCGATTTCGGCGCCGGCAAATGCCCATCGGTCAGCGCGGCATCCTCGACCAGCCGGCCCCCGGCGAGCGACAGCCGACGACCGCATCTCGACGCCAGCATCGTGTCGTGCGTCACCAGCAACAGCGTCGTGCCTCGCTCCCGGTTTAGACGGAACATAAGATCGGCGACTTCGGATCCGGTCGCACCGTCGAGATTTCCGGTCGGCTCGTCGGCCATCAACACGCGAGGCTCGCCCGAAAAGGCACGCGCGATCGCTACGCGCTGCTGCTCGCCGCCCGAGAGTTGCTTGGGGTAATGCCCGACCCGGGCCGCCAGACCGACGCGCGTCAGCCACTCGCGCGCTCGCGGCGCGGCATCGAGCGAGCCGGCAAGCTCGAGCGGCAGCATGACGTTCTCCAGCGCGGTCAAGGCGGGCAGGAGTTGAAAAGACTGGAAAACAAACCCGAGCCAGCGTTGCCGCAGCGCGGCGAGTCCGTCCTCGGACAGTTGATCGAGCGCCGTGTCACCGAGCGACACTTCGCCCGAGGTCGGTCGATCGAGCCCGGCAAGTAGGCCGAGCAGGGTGGTCTTGCCGGAGCCCGAGGCGCCGACGATCGCCACCGTCGCGCCCGCAGCCACATCGAAGCTGACGTCGTCGAGGATCATCAGTGGCAACGAACCGCTTTGCACTTGCTTGGAGAGTTTGCGGGCGCGAATGACGGTGGGAGGCATGGGTCGGAGTCGTGAAGCGATGAGGACAAGGTTGGGCCGCAATCCGCATTGCCAACCCGGCGTCCAGGACAAGTGCGGCGAAGGACTTTAGCTTCGTTGCGGCGCGAGCATTGTACCGGGCGACGAAACGCACGCGTTTGGGCACCCCGCGCGCCGCGCTAGAATGTGCCGTCATCCGGGGGAGTATGAATGTCGCGCCGTCCGTTGATACGCTTGTTTTTCGCGCTGTTCGCCGCGCTTGCCGCGAGCGCTTGCGCCGCCGCAGCGCCGGTGGTGCTGGTGCTGGGCGACAGCATCTCCGCCGGCTACGGACTCCCCGCGGAAACGGGCTGGACGACCTTGTTGCAGCAGCGTCTTGCCGCCGAGCACTATCCGCACCGCGTCGTCAACGCCAGCATCAGCGGCGACACGACCGCCGGCGGCAGGGCGCGCCTCGACGCGCTGCTCGTCGAGCATCATCCCGCGGTAACCGTGATCGAGCTCGGCGGCAACGACGGACTGCGCGGCGGCAGCCTGGACGCGATGCGCGCGAACCTCGACGCGATGGCCAGCGCGGCGCAAAAGAGCGGCTCGCGTGTGCTGATCGTGGGCTTGCGCCTCCCACCGAACTATGGGCCGGCGTATGTTGGTCGCTTCGAAACGACCTATGCAGACGTTGCCCGCGAGCGCAAGGCGGCGCTGGTGCCTTTTCTGTTCGAGGGCTTTGCCGAAGACAATGCCATGTTCCAACCCGACCGGATCCATCCGGTGCAGGCCGCGCAAGCGAGATTGCTCGACAACGTGTGGCGAGAGCTCAAGCCCTTGCTCGGCGAACCGGGCAAATCCCGATGAGCGAGCGCCACGCCGTGAGCTCGCGCGTAAGCGTCGATGCGATCGAGGCCTTTCCCGAGCGCGTCGATGTACGAAGCCCGGCCGAATTCGCGCTCGATCATCTTCCCGGAGCGGTGAATCTCCCCGTGCTCGATGATGCGGAGCGCGCCCGCATCGGCACCCTGTACGTCGGCTCCGCATTCGAGGCCCGCAGACTCGGGGCGGCGCTCGTCGCGCGAAACATCGCCGCAATGCTCGACGGCGCGCTCGCCGATAAATCGCGTGACTGGCGGCCCCTGGTCTACTGCTGGCGCGGCGGACAGCGCAGCCGTGCGCTCGCCCACGTATTGAACGAGGTCGGCTGGCGTGCAATGCAGCTCGACGGCGGCTATCGCGCGTATCGCAGGCATGTCGTCGGCCAGCTCGAGACGTTTCCCTCGCGCTTTCGGTTCGTGGTCTTGTGCGGCCTCACCGGCTCGGGTAAGAGCCGGCTCCTCGCTGCGCTCGCGGCGGCAGGCGCACAGACGCTCGACCTCGAGGCAATCGCGCGTCACCGCGGCTCCTTGCTGGGCGAATTTCCCGGTATCGTGCAGCCCTCGCAAAAAGCCTTCGAGACCGCCATTGCAGCGACGCTTGCTGCGCTCGACCCGACGCGTGTCGTCTTTGTCGAGTCGGAGAGCAAACGTATCGGCAGGCTTCAGTTACCCGGGACTCTGCTCGACCAGATGCGTCGCGGACGAAGCCTCACGCTGGTCGCGGCGCTGGCGCTGCGGGTGGCGCTGATCAAGGAAGAGTACGGTCTTGGCATGGACGATCCGGCCACGCTGGCGCAACGACTGGAGCCCCTGGCACCGCTGGTCGGCAAGGCCGCGCTGAATCGCTGGGAGGCGTTCGCCGCGGAAAAGAACTGGGATGCGCTCATCGGCGAATTGCTCTGTCTTCATTACGATCCGCTATACAGCCGCTCGCTGCAGCGGCACTTTTCTGCCGGCAGCGCCTCCGGAGGCGAGGCGATCGAAGTTATCGACGCGTCCGCCGCGGCGTTCGTGGCCTTGGCGGCCGACGTACTATCAATGACCGAATCCCGACCTCCGATGCTGGTGGAGTTACCTTGAACGACAGCAACGGCAAGCGCGAATTCGCTTTTCGGATCGTCAATGTGTTCGCCGAAGAAAGGCTTGCGGGCAATCCACTCGCAGTGTTCGAGAATGCGCGAGGACTTTCCGACGCGGATATGCAGGCCCTCGCGCTGCAGTTCAATTTGTCGGAGACGACGTTCATTCTGCCTTCGCAAGTCGCCGATGCGCGAGTGCGGATTTTCACGCCGACCTTCGAAATGCCCTTTGCCGGGCATCCGACGCTCGGAAGCGCCCACGTCGTGCGTGCGCTTGGCCGTGCGGGCGACGCGCTGGCGCTGGAGATGCTCGCCGGGACCATTCCCGTGATCGCGCATGGCGATGTCTGGACGCTGGAAGCGAAGGCGCCGGCGACGCGCGAGGTCGATGCATCGCGCGAGCAACTCGCCGCGATGCTCGGGTTGGCGGAGCCGGACCTGGGCGCACTGCCGCTGTGGGTCGACACCGGAAGTGAGCAGCTGGTGATCCCGCTTGCCAGCGCAAACGCGGTGCGCCGCGCTTCGCCGGACGCGGCTTTGCTCTCGCGCCACGGCAGCGTGCAACTCGGCGCGGGCGTCACCCGCGCGATGGCTTACGTGTGGGCGGAGGACGGGCCGCAATCGATACTGGCGCGGTTTTTCTTTCCCAAACACGGCGCGATCGTCGAGGACCCCGGGACGGGCTCGGCGTGCGCGAATCTGGGCGGCTGGCTGGTGGCAACGGGTGCCGCGCTTCCGCAGCAATGGTCCATCGCTCAAGGCGAAGCGGTGGGCCGGCGCTGCAAGCTCGGGCTCGCGGTGGACTCCGGCGGGCGAATTTTCGTTTCGGGGCACGTCATCGAGCTGGGGCGAGGCATAGTCAGCTTATAGTCAGCACAGCGGGGTGACCTGAGAGCGCCAGCAACACGCTGTTACAACCGGTTCCGACGCAGCAGTCAACATGTCGCTACACTGACACGTTGTTGCAGTACTTTTCCCCGCGATCCCGGTCCGCTTCTCCATGAAGCTCCTGACGCTTCCCATGCGCAACGCGTTCGCCTTTACCTCGATCGCCGTCGCGATGACGCTGTCACTGGTGGTGATCCCGAAGGCGAGCGCTTCCGCCGCCGACGTGCTCACTTACGACGATGCGCGGCATTTGCTGAACCGCGCGGGATTCGGCGCAACGCAAGCGGAGATACAGCGCACCGTTGGCCTGACGCGCGAGCAGGCGGCGCGAAAGCTGCTCGACAGCGCACGCACCAGCCCGGTCACTGCACCGCCGGCATGGACCGCCGAAACCGGAGCGCTGCGCTACCCGCGCCGTGGAGAGGACGCAACCGACGCCGAAAGGAAAATGTTCCAGCAGGAGCAGATCCGCGAAGGGCTGGAGCTGAGAGGCTGGTGGGTCGGCGAAATGTTGTCGACACCCTCTCCGTTGACCGAGCGGATGACGCTTTTCTGGCACAACCATTTCGTCTCCAGCCAGCAGAAGGTCAAGCTCGCGGAGCTCATGTACCGCCAGAACGCGACGCTGCGCGCCAACGCGCTCGGCAATTTCGCGGACCTGCTGCACACCATCGCGCGCGACCCGGCGATGGTCATCTATCTCGACAACGCGCAAAACCGCAAAGGCTCGCCCAACGAGAATTTCGCGCGCGAGGTGATGGAGTTGTTTACCCTTGGCGAAGGCCACTACAGCGAGCAGGACATCAAGGAGGCCGCGCGCGCCTTTACCGGCTGGAGTCTCGATCGCCAAACCGGCCAGTTCGTTTTTCGCCGCTTCATCCATGATGACGGCGTGAAGACGGTGCTCGGCCGAACGGGCAACCTCGACGGCGATCAGGTGCTCGACATCCTGCTGCGAGAGCCCGCGACCGCCGAGTTCATCACCCGCAAGCTGTGGCGCGAGTTCGTCTCGCCCGATCCTGACGAGCCGGCAATTCGGCGCATCGCACAGCGCTTTCGCGATTCGCGCTACGACATCAAGGTCGCGCTGTACGGGATATTCACCTCCGACGCGTTCTACGCCAGCGAGAACCGCGCCGTGCTGGTCAAGTCGCCGATCGATCTGGTCGTCGGCACCTTGCGCCAATTCGAGATGAAGCCGGGCGAGGCGACACCGTTTGCCGTCGCGGCGGCCGGCATGGGTCAGAACCTCTTCGCTCCACCGAACGTCAAGGGCTGGCCCGGCCAGGAGACGTGGATCAATGCCAGCACGCTCCTCGCCCGCAAGCAATTTCTGGAACGCCTTCTTCGCGGCGATGAGACTTCGACCCGCGTGCTCCCGGGCGGCAATGCACAAGGCATGGTCGCCGCCAATGCGGGGACGATGGACGCGATTCCCAGACAGGCCATTCAGCCACAGGGCGCGCTCGACCCGGAGAAGGTGCGTCAGGTTCGCTTTATGCGGACGATGGAGCGGGGGGTTAGCGGCGTCCCATTCGAAAGTGGCGTATGGCTGGCCCAATTCGACGCGTCGCCCGGGACGGAAAGCCGCAGCGGCGCTGCAGCGCGTTTGCTGCTCGCGACGGCGCCGCAGTCAGTGCCCGAAGCGAGCAGCGAGTCCTTGGCGCTGCTTCGCGCGCTGGTCCTCGACGCCTCCTACCAGCTCAAGTGAATGCGGGGAGAACTCATGGATCGCCGTCACTTTCTCAAACTTGCGGGCTCCGTTCCGCTGGTCGCCCTGGCGCCGGAGTTCATGCCCGAGGTTGCCTGGGGCGCGACAACCGCCGGTGCGGACTATCGCAAGCTGCTCCTGCTGATCGAATTGAAGGGCGGCAATGACGGGCTCAATACCCTGGTGCCGTACGCCAACCCGACGTATTACGCGCTGCGGCCGAAGATTGGAATTCCCCGCGCGCAGGTCGTGCAACTGAGCGACAGCGTCGGGCTTCACCCCGCGCTGGAGCCGTTGCTGCCCCTCTGGAAAAACCGCGAACTTGCGGTCTTGCAAGGTGTGGGCTATCCGGCGCCCAATCTTTCCCATTTCCGTTCGATCGAGATCTGGGATACCGCGTCCAAAAGCGAACAATATTTGCAGGACGGGTGGCTGACACGTGCGTTCGGCGCGGCGCCCACGCCAGAGAGCTTTGCCGCCGATGGCGTGATTATCGGCTCACCCGACTTGGGACCCCTTGCCGGAGGCGGCACGCGCGCCATCGCGCTCGCCAGCACCGAGCAGTTTCTGCGTCAGGCGCGACTCGCAACGACCGAGGGCCAATCGCGCAACAAGGCTCTTTCGCACATCTTGAAAGTCGAAGCGGACATCATGCAGGCCGCGTCGCGTCTCAACGCCAACTACGCTTTCAAGACCGAATTTCCGCAAGGCGGGTTCGGCAATGCGATCAAGACCGCCTGTCAGATCGTCGCCAACGAGGCCGGCGTCGCCGTCGTGCGCGTCACTCTCACCGGTTTCGACACTCACAGCGGCCAGCCGGGCACGCAAGCGCGGCTCTTAAGCGACCTCGCGGGCGGCGTGGTCGCGCTCAAGAGCGCCCTGGAAGAGCTGGGCAAGTGGAACGATACGCTGGTGCTGACCTATGCCGAGTTCGGGCGCCGGCCCAAAGAGAATTTGTCGAACGGCACCGATCACGGCACTGCAAGCGCGCATTTTGCGCTGGGCGGGCGCGTCGCCGGCGGCTTGTATGGCGAGCAAGCCTCGCTCGACCGTCTTTCGGATGACGGCAATCCGGGGTACGCGATTGATTTTCGCCGCGTTTACGCGACCGCGCTCGACCGCTGGTGGGGCGTGCCATCGAGCAGACTTCTCGGCGGCAGTTTCACACCGTTACCGATATTGCGAACCTAAAAGGCAATCGCGTAACTCCGACGATTTTTTGAGGTCCATTTCGATGTCGGTCACCTTCGCGATTCATTCCGGGTTGCGATTCATGGCATTCGCGTCCCACGCCGCGATGAACTCCTGCCAATGCGGCTCTCGGTAAGACGCGATTTTTTCTCGCGCCAGCGATACTTCGGCGGCGTACTCTCCGGTCGTCAGCGCTCCGCGCAGCTGCTGGAACCTGAGATAGACCAAATACGTGTTCATCGCGTCGGTTTCACAGTAGCGGCGGATCGCTTCGAGCCTTCCCTCGCGATACGCCGCGCTCACCTCGCTGCCGTCCATGCCCACTTTCCCCGGAAACCCGGACAGGCGCGCCATGGCATCGAGACCCGCGGCAGCGCGCGGCTGGTACATCGACAGCACGTCCATGAGATCCAGATGCCGGGTGTGATAGCGGCCGAGATAGTTGTTGAACTTGAATTCCCGGTCGTCGTCGCCCCAGTCCCAGAATTTTGCCGCAACCACACCGTGAATGAGCGCCCGTTGACTTAAGACCGGAAGATCGAAGCCGCTCCCGTTCCAGGAAACGAGCTGCGGCGTATAGCGGTCGACGCCGTCGAAGAATCGACGGATCAGCTCGGCTTCCGGGTCCGCCGATTCACCGAGCGACCAAACCCGAAAGGCATTGCCCTCGCGCAGCGCACAGGCAATCGCGACCACACGCTGCAGGTACAACGGCAAAAAATCGCTGCCGATCGCGGCGCGGCGCTGCTGGCCCGCCCAGGTCAGAACGTCGGCGTCGGAGAGCGTCGCTGGCACGCGATGCAGGCGGCGAAGTCCCGCGACATCGGGTACTGTCTCGATATCGAAGACCAGCGTCGGCGTCATGCAGCGCGGAGTGTGGGAAAGCAGCGCGGGCGATGCGGCGCCAGCATCACTGTCAGCCGGGGAATACGCCGGTCGACAAATACCGGTCGCCGCGATCGCAGATGATGAACACTATGGTCGCGTTCTCGACTTCGCGCGCGATGCGCAGCGCGACCGCGCACGCGCCGCCCGACGATATGCCGGCGAAGATTCCTTCCACTCGCGCAAGCTGCCGTGCGGTTTCCTCTGCGTCGGCTTGCGACACCAATTCGACGCGGTCGACGCCCCTGGCGTCGTAGATCCTGGGCAGGTATTGGACCGGCCACTTGCGGATTCCCGGGATCTGCGAGCCTTCTTCGGGCTGGCATCCCACGATGACCACCGCGGGATTCTTTTCCTTGAAAAACTTTCCCGCCCCCATGATCGTCCCGGTCGTGCCCATGCTCGAGACAAAATGCGTGATGCGACCGCCGGTTTCATTCCAGATCTCCGGCCCGGTGCCGCGATAATGGGCGAGCGGATTGTCCTGATTGGCAAACTGATCGAGGATGATGCCGCGGCCTTCGGCGCGCATTTTCTCGGCGACGTCGCGCGCGGTTTCCATCCCGCCCGCTTTCGGTGTCAGGATGATTTCAGCCCCGAACGCGGCCATCGTCTGGCGCCGCTCCAGCGACAGGTGCTCC
>Ga0210402_10001746_pt1 | contig 22082 bp, 6 predicted proteins | sample IncBWC7MmetaG_FD_161055 | JGI IMG/M metagenome (GOLD analysis project Ga0210402, IMG submission 161055) | Forest soil microbial communities from Barre Woods Harvard Forest LTER site, Petersham, Massachusetts, United States - Inc-BW-C-7-M | ecosystem: Environmental > Terrestrial > Soil >... | reverse complement strand
CAGGCTGACGAACGCTCCCGGCGCCATGTACTCCGGCAAAGTCTTCAACAAATGCCCCCGGAGCTCCTCGTAGGGCACATGGACGAGGAGATCCGCGGTGGTGTCCGCGGCCCGATAGAAAGCGATGAGTTTCTTATCGCCTCCTTCACCCTGCGCGATGACCGCACAGTCCTCGATCGCGGGGTGTTGATTGAGCGCGGCTTCGATCTCGCCCAGTTCTATCCGGAGGCCGCGAATCTTGACTTGGTTGTCCAATCTGCCCAGGTATTGAATGTTGCCGTCGTCCAGCCAACGGGCCAGATCACCGGTTTTGTACACGCGGGTGCCCGCCTCGAAGGGGTTGACGACGAACTTCTCCTGCGTCAGTTCCGGACGATTCAGATACCCACGGGCAAGGCAGTCGCCCGCGATATGCAGCTCGCCAGGTACGCCGATCGGCTGGGCATGGTTGTGTTGATCGAGGATGTAGATCTGCGTGTTGTCGATTGGAGCGCCGATCGGCACGAATGGATACATCAACTGCCCACAGTCGTATGCCGTTACGTCGATCGCGGCCTCGGTTGGACCGTACAGGTTGTGCAGTTCCGCGTACGGAAAGCTGTTTTTGTAACGATCGACGGATCTTCTGTCCAATGCCTCGCCACTGCAAAAGATACGTTTCACGGTGTTACAACCAACATCCGCCGTATCCAGGAACGCGTGAAGCATGGACGGCACGAAGTGCAGGGTGGTGATCTTCGCCGAGTTGATGAGCGCTTCGAGATATCGAGGGTCCTTATGTCCCTCGGGTGCTGCGAATACCACGGTGGCGCCAGCCATCATGGGCCAGAAGAACTCCCAGACGGACACATCGAAACTATAGGAGGTCTTCTGCAGGACTATGTCCGTCTGGTCCAGAGGATAGCGCTTTTGCATCCAGCGAATGCGATTCACCAGCGCCTGATGTTCGACCATCACACCCTTGGGTTTCCCGGTGGAACCGGAGGTGTAGATGACATACGCCAGATGGTGGGGTCTGACCTCTTCCTGCAACTGCACTCGATTCGCCTTCAACTCACGGGCACGCTCCGCGATCTCCGGCCACTGCCGATCCAATGCGACGAGCCGCGTATCGGTGCTGACCACCGCCGCTAACTGGCCCTCCAACTTCTCTTGCGTCAGCACGATCGCGGCTCCGCTGTCGCGCAGCATGTAGACCAGGCGTTCGTCCGGATACTCAGGATCCAGAGGCATATACGCGCCGCCGGCCTGCAAGATCCCCAGCAAACCCACCATCATCTCCAACGATCGTTCCACGCAAAGCCCGACCACGCTGTCTGGCTTCACCCCCAGAGATTGGAGATACAGCGCCAGATCATGGCTCTGGTCATAGAGCTCTCGATAACTCAGCGCTCGCTCGCCAAACACGACGGCCGTTCTGTCTGGATGGACCGCCACCTGCTCCGAAAAGAGCTGATGAATACACTTGTCTTTCGGGTAATCCGCTTGCGTGGCGTTGAAGTCGACCAGGATTCTGTGTCGTTCAACGTCCGTAAGGACGGGATGTTCATGCGGCAGAAGATCCGGCTCAGTCACTGCTTCCATGGAAGCGCTCCTATCCGTGGTGGGGGCTTGATTGATCGGCGACAGCCCGTGGGTTAAAGGCGGCGGCCCGCGAGCTGGGTTATCAGTTGGCGGACGTGCTTCTGCCGAGGTACTGAATATTGCCGTCATCCAGCCAACAGGCCCGGTCGCCCGTTCTGTACATGCGGGTGCCAGGAATGAATGGGTTGGCCACGAAGGCCTTCCGCATCAGCTCCGGACGATTCAGATACCCCCGAGGCAGGGCATCCCCGGCCACGTGCAGCTCGCCGGGCACGCCGACCGGCTGAGGACGGTTATGGTGATCGAGGATATAGACTTGGGTGTTATCGATCGGGGAACCGATCGGAACAAAGGCGTAGTCTGACAGCGAACAATCATATGCAGTAACGTCGATCGCCGCGTCGCTTGGCCCATACAAATGATGCAGCGACGCGTTCGGAAAGGTTACCTTGTAACGGTCGACAATCTGTTTGTCCATTCCGTCGCCACCGCAGAATATTCGTTTCACGCCACCGCAGCTGCCGTGACCATTACTGACAAAGGCATCCAGCACAGACGGCACGAAGTGCAGGGCCGTGACCTTCGCCGTCTTGATGAGATTTTCAAGGTAGTGAGCGTCCTGATCGCGGTAGGGAACAGCCAGCACAACGGTAGCCCCGGCCATCAGCGGCCAGAACAATTGCCACATTGAAACGTCAGGACCATCGGTCGCGTTCAACAATACGACGTCGTCCTGATTGAGGGGATGACATCGCTGCATCCAATGGATGCGATTGACCAATGCTTCATGTTCCACCAGCACGCCCTTGGCCTTGCCGGCGGCGCTTGCGGTATAGAGCACGTGACTCAGATTGTGCGGTGTAACGTCGCGGCGCAATTCTATGCCTTTCGCTGCCAACGCAGAGACACGCTTTCCGATCTCTTCCCGCTGCGTGTCCACGGCAAGCAGCTTGGCGCCTCCTGCCAGGAGAGAGCCCATCTTGGCTTTGAAGGTTTCCTGCGTGAGCACCACCGCTGCCTGACTGTCGTGCAGAACGTACGACAGTCGGTCATCGGTATCTGCCGGGTCCAACGGCAAATAGGCGCCACCTCCCCGCAGAATGCCCATGATCCCCACCACCATATCGAGGGACCGTTCCATACACAGGCCGACCAGACTGTCCGGTGTCACTGCTATTGATTGCAGATACAGACCCAGCTCACGGCTGGCGTCGTAGAGCTCCCGATAGCTCAGGTGCTCATCGCCAAACACCACTGCGGCTCGTTCCGGACTGTGGAGAGCCTGTTTTTCAAACAGGTGATGAACGCATTCGTCTTTGGGGTAGTCGGTGCGGGTGGCGTTGTTGTCGACGAGCAAACGGTCTTTTTCAGCACGGTCCATAAAGTCAAGATCGGCGATCTTCGCGGCTGGCGAGACGGTGATGGCGCGGCACAAGTTTGTGAAATGCCTGGCCATGCGCTCGATCGTATCCGGTTTGTAGAGCGCAGTGCAGTATTCGATCGACCCAACCAGCCCGTCCGTCGTTTCCGTGAATTCGATCGACAGGTCAAATTTGCTGATGCCGCCTTCCAGGGGATAGTCCGGGAGCCGCGGATCGCGCCCCCCCATGGCCGTATTTTGAAAAATGACCAGCACTTGAAATAGCGGGTTTGTCGCACCGGTGCGTCGCGGTCGGAGCATGTCCACTACTTTCTCGAACGGCGTATCCTGGTTTTCGTATGCCTCGAGACAAGTCGCTTTGACCTGAGAGAGGAATGCGGAAACCGTGTCGTCACCATCGACCTGGCTTCGCAGAGCCAGAGTATTGACGAACATCCCGATCAGGCCTTCCGTTTCGCTGTGCTGCCGATTGGCGATCAACGTTCCTACACAGATATCCTGCTGGTCTGTGTATCGATAGAGCAATACCTTGAAGGCGGCCAGCACGCTCATGAAGAGCGTGCCACCTTTGCGTTCCGCCAGGCTTTTGAGCTGACGTGTCAATTGCGCATCCAGGATGAACTTATGGGTCGCCCCGTAAAGGCTTTGAACACTCGGCCGGCGGTAATCCGTGGCAAGCGACAAGCTGGCTGGAACGCCATTCAGTTTCTCGCGCCAGTAGGCCAATTGCCTCTTGAGTATGCCCCCCTCTTCCAGCCATTGCCTCTGCCAGACGCTGTAGTCGACATACTGAATCGGCAGCGGTGGCAGAGCGGGCTTCCGGCCTTCACGGAAAGCTTCCAGAATCAGGCCCAGTTCTCTGGTCAAAATTCCCATGGACCAGCCATCACAGATGATGTGATGCAAATTGAGCATGAGGATGTGCTCGCGCTCAGCAAGCCTGATCACTTTGCCTCGGATGAGCGGCCCTCTGGCCAGGTCAAAGGGCGACTCCGCGTCGGCCTGGCAAATCTTCTTAGCCTTCCTGTCGCGCTCCTCGTCATGACTGAGATCAATGTGCTCAAGCTTGAAGTCCAGGCGATCGAGGATGAGTTGCTGTCCTTGACCATCGTGGCTTGGGAAGAGTGTGCGCAGATTCTCATGGCGCGCGATGACCAGATTGAACGCCGCGTTCAGATGGTCGATATCAAGCTCGCCGTTGAGAACGACCGCTACGGCAACGTTGTAGCCGGCGCTGTCAGGCTCTAGCTGATGGAAAAACCATACTCTCTCCTGGGCAAAGCTCAGGGGCAACCGTTCGAATTTCGTTAGGTCGACGCATTGGATGCGGCGAGTATCGCTGCTTACTTCGCTGCTATCTTGCCAAAGGGTCGCTATGTATTCGGTTAGTCGATCGACCGTGCTGTATTCGAATAGTTTCATCGGATCGAGATCGATCTCGAGCGCCTCATTGATCGCGCGCACGAGATTGACGCCGATGATGGAGTCGACTCCGTACTCCGCCAGGGGCGCGTCGCGTTGGATCCTGGAAGTATCGAGTCGAAGCATCTCCGACAGCTTTTCGGTAATGATCCGCCGGATGTGGCGCGACGACTCAGCCTCCCCGGCGAAGTTCTCAGCCGCGCCCAACTCCACTGCCGTGGTTTGGGTATGTTGTTCATGCAGGACAGAACGCGGCGTCGAAGTGTTGGCCGGCAGAGAATCCGCGCTAGTCAGCCTAGGCTCGGCCTCGCTCTTGAGCTTCTTGAGCAGCGCTAGCTGGGGCACGTCAGAGCTGATCAACGCCTGCAGCGATGCCATCCCCTCGGCCGGCTCGATGGATCCGATCCCCATCAGCGCCATGTTCTTGTTGTTGGAATCGTCGGCCGCAACCCCGACGCTGCCCCAGTAACCCCAGTTCATAACCTTGACCGGATAGGGGCGCTCCTGCCACAGCTTCTGCGCAAAGCTGTCTTTGAAGGTACATCCGGCAGAATAGCTGGAAAAAAACGGAGATTTGAAAAAGGCCATGACGGAGGAAAAGAAGAGCATGAAGTCCAGCTCTTGCCTGCCGAACACCCAGTCCATGTTCACGCTAATGTCGACTTTGGCGGACAGGCTCGCCCTGAATGCGGACTCTTCCAGGCGTGCGATGCTCTGGTCGTGCAGAACGACGGCGGATTGAACGACTCCATGGATGGCGGGATACCTGTTCAGGATCCGCTGATATGCCTGCTCCAGCGCATCACGGTCGGTCGCATCGGCCGACAGATACAAGGGAGCACGTCCCTCTCGGGTCAGCGAATTGATCCTGGTTTCGATCGCGTCGTCGTATGGACGGCGGCCAATCCAGACCACGTTCGCCTGGTAATGTTCGATCATGAAGCGGCTCCACACCTCGCCGATTCCACCCGCGCCGCCGATGACGACATAGACTCCGTTTTGTCGATAGAGGGATGCCGCATGGGGCAGGACTGTGATGGGAGTCAGCCCTTGCTGGAACCATTCGCCTCGGCGATGCGCCAGCGCATTGCCTTGCCTGTCCCAGCGCAGCGATAGGCATTCCTGAGCCGTCACCGCTGTCAGCGATTCCACGTCCAACAGCCGCAAATCCCATTGGGGGTATTCCTTTGCCAGACTGCCGATCAAGCCAGTAATCGCTGCGTGGGCCGGATGAACGGGCTCCCCCTCCGTTACCCGCTGCGTCATGCTGGTAAGCACCGTCCATTGAAGCATCCTGCTCGCATATCCTGAACGCAACAGGGCCTTGATGACGCGAAAGACCGTCAACACCCCTCTTTCCTGCTGGTCGATGATCCGCTCATCGTCGGGACCGGCGTGACCAGCCTCGTCACAGGCCACGTCGGGCGCAATCCAGAGCAACTGATCGAACGCGCAATCGCGAAGTTTTTTTTCAATGATGTCCACGCTCGAAGTCGAACCCAACAGTAGGAACTGCGAGCTCGGGCAGGCCTTCCGGACCCACTCCACGTGAGCTTGATCAGCTCCCATCAGAAGGATTTTGGTTGACTCGGGAAGTACGATCTGCTGGCCCGTTTCGATGCGCACCGGATTCCAGACTGGAACCAGCGATTCCAGGCGTGCGGTGACTTCTTTCTCACCGGCGGCGGCCCTGGGGTGATCGGCAGCTTGTTGCGGATCTGTCTTGACCGCAACGCGATCGAGCGGCTGGCTAACGTGATCCTGCCGCACTGCGACGGTTTTCCCTTCAACACCGGGGATCCAGTGACGCTCCCTCGCAAAGGGATACGTAGGAACGGAGATACGGTTCGGGACATTCGAGCCATAGAGCACGCGCCAGTCGATTTTCGTTCCGGAAGCCCACAGCTCCGCCAGCCGGGACAGGTCTTTGCGCGCGATGAGCGCATGGAGGAACGATTGCTCGGCGCCCTCTGCCAACTGCGATCCCGTCTCCCTCCTTCGGGTGTTTCCGCGGTAGGTGCCGGCCTGTACTTCGCCGCTCTTGAGAATTTCGTCGAATTTCCGCCTCAACTCTTCCGTGCTGGAAACGACCATTGCCAGTCTTTCGGGCATCTCATCTCTTCCAACCTGGAGCGTATACGCGAGGTCGATCAGCTCGCAATGCTCCTTGTCAAGGTACACGCGCATCGATTGCACATACGCGTTGAGCTGATCTTCATTCTTCGCGGAGAGCACGATCAATTGCGACGTCTGTTCCCAGGCAACAGCCTCACGTTTCGGCGAGACATACTCTTCCAGCACAACGTGCGCATTGGCACCGCCGAAGCCGAACGAACTCACGCCCGCTCTGCGCGGCAGGGCCGATCCGTCCTCGCCTATCGGGGATGCCCACGGAGTGAGACCGTCGGCGATGTAGAACGGCGTTCCCTTGAGATTGATGTACGGGTTCATCTCCTGAAAGTGAATGTTCGCTGGAATCTGTTTGTGCTTGATCGCGAGCAACGCCTTGAGAATGCCCGCAATGCCAGCGGCGGTCTCCAGGTGGCCGATATTGGTCTTGACCGAGCTCAGGCCGCAGTGCGGCGTCGCGGGGGGTGCTTTGTCTCGCCGCTTGTACAGTTCTGAGAAGGCCTTGCTCAGTCCCTGAATCTCGATCGGATCGCCCAGGGGGGTGCCGGTGCCGTGGCATTCGATGTATCCGACCGTGGCCGGATCGACCTGCCCCTTTTCGTATGCCTCGATGAGCACCTCCATCTGCGCGACGGAGTTCGGGGCGGTCATCGTAGTGACTTTCCCTCCGTGATTTTCCGCCGTCGACTTGATCACCGCGTAGATGTGATTCCCGTCCGCCTCAGCGGCCGCCAGCGACTTGAGGAAAATGACTCCGCATCCCTCGCCGCGCACATAGCCGTTCGCCTGCTTGTCGAAGGTCTTGCATTTCCCGTCGCCGCTCAACATACCGGCCATGCTGAACGAGATGTATGCGGCCGGGCTCAGCATCACGTGCACGCCGCCCACAATGGCCATGTCCGAGCTTCCGGTGTGGATCGACTCGATGGCGCGGTGCAGAGCGATCAATGAGCTGGAGCATGCGGTGTCGATAGGTGCGCTGGGACCGTGCAGATTGAGCAGGAACGAAACGCGATTGGCCAGGATAGAGTGCGAGTTGCCTGAGGCGGTGTAGCCGTCGAGCGGGATTCCGTGCCGATTGATTACCTCGGCGTAATCAGTCGTGGCCACACCGACGAAGACGCCTGTCTTCGTTCCGGCGAGATCAGAGACTCTCTGCCCCGAATCCTCGACGGCCTTCCAGACCTGCTCGAGGAAGATCCGCTGCTGCGGATCCATCATCTGCGCCTCTCGCGGCGAGATTCCGAAGAACAGAGGATCGAACTTATCGACCTCTCTCATGAACCCGCCCCACTTCGAATTCGACTTGTTCGTCTCCTTGAACGGATCTCCGTAAATGTCCTCCCAGCGCCAGCGATCGGGCGGGATGACCGTGATCATATCTGTCGAGTTCTTCAGGTTCTCCCAGAACTCGTCCAAGTCGTCGGATTGCGGCATGACGCCGCTCATCCCGACGATGGCGATGGGCTTATTGATGAAACGAAGCTCCGGAGAGAAGCTCCCTCCCGAAACGGCGGGGAACGCATTCTCGCGATCGGCGATCGAGGGATCCCACCCTTTCCGGTTCTCAATCCCTCTGTCGTAGTGGCCCGCCGCAACCGGCTGCTGTGCCGGCGGGTACGGCGTGGCCGCTGGAGGTGCCGTGGTGGAGGCACCGTAGACGCGAAGAAGCTCGTCCTTCCGTTCCGCCGCGAGGTATTTCGCAATCTCACCAAGCGACGCATAGTCGAAGAAAAGGACAGGGGTGATGTCGAGCTGAAACTTCTCGTTGACGGCGTTGGCAAATGTCGTCAGGCCCATGGAATCGAACCCGAGGTCGAGCAGGATCGCGTCTGAGGAGACGTCGCCGGCATCGAGCTTCAGGAACGTCATCACGATCTGCGTCAGATCGTTCTGCAGCCGCTCGGCGAGATCCCGGTCGGCTACCGCAGCGACCGGCACAGTCGCGGATGCGGGCGCAGCGGGAGACGGGGTTCTCTTTCTCAGACCCCACGCCACCTCCACCTTGTCCTGAACGCCTTCCAGGACCGCGAAGTGCGATCTTCCGGACGCAAGACCGCGAACGAATGCGTCGATCCCGGTGGCCACGCTCAACGGCCGGATGCCGAGAGTCTCTCTGAAGAAAAGCTCGGTCTGCTCGTCGAGCTTCATTCCGCCCCCGGCCCAGATCGACCAATTGAGGCTCAATGTCTTTCCGGATCTGGCACCGCCGGCGCGAAGACGTTCGCGCCCGGCAACGAACGAATCCATAAAGGAATTGGCGAAGCTGTAATCACACTGGCCGGCGTTGCCGGCCACCGCCGCGAGCGAAGAGAACGTCACAAAGAAGTCGAGATCTTCGTCTCTGGTCAGTTCATCGAGATGCAGCGTTCCGTAGACTTTCGGCGCCAGGACGGCGCTCATTTCACCGGACGTCTTGTTTCTGAGGAACGAGTCCCGCAGAACGCCGGCCGCGTGAATGATTCCGTTGATCTGTCCAAAGCGGGCCTTGCACTCGCCCACGAGGCCGCGGACCTCTTCCTCGCGGGAGACGTCGGCGAGCAGATACACGACTTCTGCGCCCAGATTTCTGAGCTCGTCGAGCCTCGCCTCGCTTTCCGCGGACAAACTCGAACGGCCGGTGAGGACCAGTCTGGCCTTGTAGTTTTTCGCCAGGAATTCGGCGAAGATCAGACCCAGCCCACCCGCGCCGCCCGTGATCAGAACCACGCCCTGTTCGCGCATCACCGGAGCCGCATCAGCAATGTTCTCGAGCGGGAAAGCCCTGAGCTTCCTGATGCAGCGCTCCAGACCCTCATAGCGAATGGCATTCGCATCCTGCACTCGTGTGGACAGTTCCGCGGACAAGGCTTCGCGAATCTGTCCATGCCAGGCCCCGGTGCCGGCACTTTTCAGCCGGACCTCGAGCATTTTGCAAACCATCTTCGGATGCTCCAGACGCAGCGCATTCACGAAGCCGCCCACCGCCTCGTTGTGCGGCTGGGCACCATCCGCGCTCTGCGAATAGAGATAGAGGAGCTGGGTCTTTCCTTCGCGTTTGTGCTTGATCAGAGCCTGCGTAACGAACAGGAACGAGTAGACGCCCAGCTCGAGTGACTCCTGAAAACCGGTATGGCCGAGCGGCCACGCGAAGACGACATTCTCGACGGCGCAGCCTTTGGCGATGAGTGATTCAAACAGCTGCGCGAAATCGTCTTTGTTCTGTGGATTGACAGTGTATGTCTGGCCGCCCAGATTTTCGTAGGTGTTTCCGGGCCGCACCAGAATCTGATCTGCGTTTGCGCTCAGTGCGTCGTCGGTCGCAAATAACACGAACGACTGCGCGCTGCTCTGCTCCGCCGCCGCGGCCAGCGGCGCTTTCTCCCAGTCGTACGAGTAGTAGAGATTGGTGAAGCCGTCCGCATCCGCGACGTGCGCAGGTTTCTCGTGCACCTCGCGAAGAGGTACACCGACCGATTCGCGGATCTTGACGAGGACCTTTCCGGTCTCATCGACGATGACCACATTCGATTTCAGTACACGCGAGCTCGGATTGCCCTTGACCGGGGTGATGTAGCTGAAACAGTTGGGCTGAAGGGGATGGAGAATCTCGACTTCGCCGATGGAGTATGGGACGAACATCTCACTCATCTGCTCGGTGAGCTGCGCACCCATGCCCGCCTGCAGCGAGCCGTCCATGAGCGAGGGCGGCAGAGCCATGCTGTCGAGATCGCCCTTGCGGAATTCCGGGAGCTTCAAAGCGCCGAGAATCTCGAGCTCGTTCTTGTAGACGTCCTGGAGAACCTGGAAGCTGGGCCCGAGGTTCAGCCCGAAGGACTTGAAAAGCGGATAGGTCTTCGTGCCGTCTGTGACTTTCGCGCAGCGCGAGCGAACCGCCGCGAGATCGATGGATTCAGCCGCGGCCTCGGCCTCTTCCCGTGTCTCGTACAGAAGCTTGCCTTGCGAGTGTAGAATTTTGCCCGCCGGGCCTTCGCTGAACACCTCGAAGGGAACGGAATCGCCGCGCGGCTTCAGCTCGATGAACACCTCTTTGGGAACGCCGTTCAGAACCGCGATCGGGCTGACCCAGAGGATGTTCCTGATCTTGCGGACTTTCCGGCCTGCCGCGATCTCACCGGCCTTCCGCGCCAGCTCGAGATACGCGACGCCGGGCAGCGTCGGGATGTCTGACACATGATGGTCGTAAATGAAGAAGTCGCGGTCGTGGAAGGTCTTCCTGAAGAGCTGCCGCTCGAATGTCGACTCATTGCTGTCGAGCAAAGGATGAATACCCGCGCCCGGATGCAGGGCGCGGCGGCGCGGCGAAAAATCGGCGGCCCAATGGCGCTTGTCAGCGAACGGATACGTGGGCAGAGAGACTCGCCTGCCCGGCATCGGGGACTGAAATCCCTGCCAGTCCGCGAGCAGACCTTCGGTCCACAGACCAGCGATCTTGTGAGGATCCTGTCCCTGCGACACGAGCCGGACGAATTCCTGTTTCTCGTGCCGGTTCAGCAAACGCATGATCCCGTCGGCACCTTTGGCATGCCCGGTGACGACATCCTGGTGCCGCTCTCCTTCGATGAAGCCGGTCAGCTTCCCGATCAATTCTTCCTGCGTCGTGGCGATGACCGCCGCGCGATGTTCGAACGACTTCCGACCCTGTTGCAGTGTGAACGCGACATCCTTGAGATCGGCAGGGAGACCGGCGCCGTTCGGCTGGAGGAATTTCGCCAGTCGAACGGCAGCCTCACGCAACTGATCCTCGTTCCTGGCGGAGAGCGGGAAAATCAGCGGAAGCGCCTTGATCGGCGCGTCGCTCCCCTGCCGCAATGGCTCGTAGCTTTCGAGGATGATGTGCGCGTTGGCGCCTCCCGCGCCGAAGGAGCTGATTCCCGCACGAAGAGGAACCGGCGCGCCGCCGATTTCTCTCGCCTTCCACTCCTCCAGCTTCTGGACGACGTAGAAGGGCGAATGCTCGAAATCGATGAATTCGTTCAATGCGCCGGAATGCAGCGACGGCGCGAGCTGGCGGTGCCGCATCTGCAACAGCACTTTCGACACGCCGACGACCCCTGCCGCGGCCTCGAGATGGCCGATATTGCTTTTGACTGAGCCGATCGCGCAGGTTTGATTCCCGACCGCGTAGGACTTGAAGGCGTTGTTCAGCCCCGTGATCTCGAGCGGGTCTCCGAGCTCGGTGCCGGTGCCGTGCGCCTCGACGTAGCCGATGCTTCGCGCATCGATATTGGCTTTCTGAAGTGCCGTGGCGATCAGATCGCCTTGCGCCCTCGGATTGGGGACGGTATATCCACTGGTCCGCCCACCGTGGTTGACGGCGGCGCTCTTGATCACACCATAGATGTTGTCGCCGTTCCGGATCGCCTCATCGAGAGGTTTGAGGACGAGTGCCCCGATCCCTTCTCCCGCGACATACCCGTTCGCCCCTTTTCCAAAGGCGCGGCAGACGCCGTCGGGTGAGAGAGCGCCGCCATTGGAATTGATGTCGAATTTGGTCTGATGCAGGTCGAGGTTCACGCCGCCTACGATGGCCGCCGAACACTCGCCTGCCTGGATCGCTTCATGAGCCAAATAAAGAGCGGTCAAGCTCGAGGAACAGGCCGTATCCAGCGTCAGGCTCGGGCCGGAGAGATTCAGACAAAAGGAAACGCGGTTGGCGATGCTCCAGAGGAATGAATTAGGAGCCACCTTCTCAGGGCCGCCCGCGCGCTTCTCCTCGACGCCGAGCATCTGGTACATGGCCCAGACCGCGCCGACGAACACACCGATGTTTCGCGAGCCGTCTTCTTGTGCCAGAATCTCAGGGTAGTAGCCGGCGTCCTCCATCGCTTCCCATGCCACCTCGAGGAACAGCCTCTCCTGCGGATCCTGCCATTCGGCCTCGCGCGGGGAAATGTTAAAGAACAACGAATCGAATTTATCGACGTCTTCAATGAACCCGCCGCGGTATTTTCTGGCGCTTCCATACTGCAGCCGGCGTTCATAACGGTCCGCCGGGAGCTCCTCGACGCAGTCCAGACCGTGGGCCAGGTTATCCCAAAATTCTTTCAGGTTCTTCGCCTTGGGATAACGGCCGGCCATCCCGACGATCGCCACGTCCGGCGCCCGCCGCGATACCGGTTTGACGGCAGTCGCCGGCCGCTCCGTCTCTTTGGACACATCCGCAGACGCCACAGGCCGGACTGAATACGCCTCTTGCGCCGGCTGCGGTGAAGAAGCTGGTAAGGAGGCTACCGGAGGTGTGGCCGGTGCGCTTTCTTCCGCCGCCACGCTGGAGAAGGGCGCTGCAGCGATGATGGTCCCTGAAGCGTTGTGATACTTAATAAGTCTGTAGTTCGCGTGGAAGGCACTCATTGGCTGGGCCGGGCTGCTCTCCAGGACCACTTCCGGAATGTTCACCTTCTTATCGAACAAATGGACCAATCTGTCGATGACGTCTTCGATATGAGCGCGCTTCACGCCGACTGGAATGGCGAGTCGGACGACACCATTCATGGGCGTATGTTTCTGCATCCCCACGCTATGTGCGCCGGCGCGAATCCCGGTATTCAGATATAGCCATGCCAGGAATGAGGCGACCGGCTCTTTGAAGTCTCTGAATTCTCGGATCTGCTTAACGTCGATCAGAATGCAGTGCCCGCCGGCGGGCTGTACGACGGGAATGTGGTGCTCGTTCAACGACGCCCAGATCCGGCGAACGCCCTCCATTCTTCGCAAAACGTTGGCTTCGATCTGCTTCAGGCTTTGCAATGAGAGCGCAATCATCCTGCGGTCGATCAGGTCGATCCCGCCGCCATCTTCCTGAACGAGCTCCTGGAGCCTGGCAAAAAGACCGACGTCGTTGGTGGCGACGATTCCGCCCTTGTTGACGCAGAAATCCTTGGTCAGGCTGCCGATGACCGCATCCGCGCCGGACAGGATTTCCCGCGCGACGGTCCAGACGCTCTTGCCAGCATGTTCCTTTTCGTGCTCGATCAGGAACTGTGCGTTCTCCATCACCCGAGTGGCGTCGATCACCAGCGGGATCGAACGGCCGGCGAGCAACGCTTTTACATCCCGGAGATGCTGCCAGGAAACCGGCGCTCCGCCCGCGGCATTGTCGCTTACCTCGATACAGACAAATGCAATCGCATCCCGATCCTGCGCCACCTCTGCCTGCAGCGCATCCCAGTCGAGGTTACCCTTATAGAGCTCCTGCGAGTCGAGACGAAACAACTCGGCGTGAGGCAGCTCTTTGGGACTGAAGCCCTTGTCGATCTGGTGAAAAATGGTGCTGGGGAACAACAGGTTCTGGAGCACCACCCCTTTTTTCAGCCAGGCTTTGAAGAAAACGTGTTCGGCCGCCTGCCCGGACGCGGTGAGAACGAAGTTGTCGAACGGAAACACCGCCTTCAGAACGTCGTCCACGCCCAACGGCTGCTGGAGCTGCGCATGCAGATGCTTCATCTGCGCCGCGATGGCAGGCATCTCCAGTTGCGACCAGGAGTCAGTCTTGAGATCGAATTCCACGCGATCGTACGGGATATTGAGCGGATTGAAGCCGAACTCGGCGAGCGTGCGCGACCGGTCGTTGCCTTCGATCAACGATCCCTCGCCCGCCGGCTGCTCATCCCCGGAGCGGACCGGTTCTGGAGAGGGCAGCGCAGGCGCCGCGCGGAAATTGTGGTTTTCTTCATCCGACGTCTGCATCTTCTCGGGATCGGCAATCATCATGATGATGTCGATGACATTCTCAGGATCGCCGCTCCCCACCGGACGACAGAGAAAAATGCTCCGATCTTCAGGCCGAAACTTGTTCTTGAACTGCAGATTGCCCTGATCATTGAAGATATTCTGCTCGCGTAGGTCATCCAGGATTTTGTCGATCGCGGGATCCGCGGTTGGGGACGGCCCGAGCTTGCACCCGTAAGTTCCGCCCATACTGAGCACGATGCACCCTTCTCCGACGAGGGTTTTGATGATCTGGACGATCGCAAACTCCAATCCACCCATGGACATGTCGGGTGGATAGAATTCGAGATCCATCAAATAGCCGTTTTCCTCGACGGACATACCGGTAATCATAATGACGGCCTGCAAGATGTCATTGAGATAAGTCAGAAAGAGGCGGTGCTGGCTTGGCAACGCGCCGGCAAGAATCTCGCCTCTGACGTCGCGGACCAGGGGGTTGACCATCGTCCTCGCCTCGGACCACCGGTCGATTACGCGAACGATGTCCCGGTCGGTCTCCGGATTCGAGCCGCACCGATACTCGTCCGTTCTACAAATGCCGGCCTTTTCGAACTTCGTGACCTGGTAGCGCAGACGGCGCATCGCTCCGCCGTCGAGCCTGAATTCACCGAGATTCAGGATGCGCTGCATCACGCCGAACGGCGTCGCCGAGAACGACTGTCCGCCGACGGGCGGGAGCTCGTCGCCCGCGAGGACGTTGAGCTGGAAATCGTTCGTCTCACAATGCCGGTACATCTCCACCAGGAGCTCGGGCAGATAGTCCCGCGGTCCGGTAAAGCCGTAAACGAGGATGATGTTCTTGCTGCGGCCATAATTGAAGTAGCCGCGTCGCGAGCTGCCGATGAAAAGGTTGGGCGCGATCTTTCGCGTCCCGCGCGAGACACAGGCTTCCACCTTGTAGCGAGCGAAAAGGCGCCGGATGAGCTCCCCGTACTCGGGATGCTCGTAGGCGTCCTTTTCCAGCATGCGAATGGGCTCCGCTTCCCGGATGGCTGGATGAGCGAGAACCTGCGCGGGTGGTTTCCCGTCCTCCGCCACTTCGAGCGCCACGATTTGCCGGTCGCCAGCGGGAGCATCAGAATGGATTCTCTGCAATCGGTCCGCAAACTTGACCGAGAGAGTCGGCTCATGCTTGTCGACGAAGTAATTGGCCAGATCGTTGATCGTGAAGTTCTCGAAGAGCAGGCTCTTGGGCAGCGTTCCGAAGTCAGCCTCCAGCTTTCGGAGGACTTTCAGCACGCGGAACGAGTCGATCCCCAGTTCGCCGAATGGGGCAAACGAGTCGAAGTCCGGGCTCAATGAGCCCGACGCATCGGCGATCAGCGCCTTTAGATAAGACTCGGTGGAGTCTCGGAGAAGTTCCTTGCGGATCATCATGGCCTCTTGCCGTTCAAAGGCAGCTCTGCAGCGACTACGACCCCTAAGCGGCTCTTGACTGCTGAACTTGTTGCACCATGCGAGTCAACACGTTCCCCGGACCCGTTTCGGTAAACTGGTTGACGCCCTGACTCATGAGGAAGCGGATAGTTCGCGCCCATTGCACCGATTGCGTAATCTGATTCACCAGCAGCGACTTGACGGACTCGGATGCGTTGCCGGTGGGATACGGCTCGGCGGTCGCATTCGCGATAACCGGCGTCTTCGGCGCGGCGAACGTCATCGGAGCTAGAAAATCAGCAAACGCTCTCGCGGAATCCGCCATGTATCGCGAATGAAAGGCGGCGCTGACCTGCAGGGGGATGTACATCTGCGCGCCCTCCTGGTCAAAGAACGCACCGGCGCGCTTGATATCGTCGACCGGGCCGGAGACCACCGTCTGCGACGGCGTATTGAAGTTGGCGACGTCGATGCTCGACAGTCCGTGACGCTCGATGACCGTCGCTACCTTGTCGGCGCTCATGCCGACGACGGCCGCCATGCCCCCGTTTGTGGCCTGTGACATCAGCATGCCGCGCTTCTTCACCAGGCGCAGCCCAGTCAGAAAGTCGAAGACACCCGCCGCGAGCAATGCGTTGTATTCGCCGAGACTATGGCCGGCCAGCCAGGCTGGTCGGGCGCCTTCGCGGACGGCTTTGTAATAGTGCAGCGCATTGACGACGTACAGACCGGGCTGGGTGAACTGCGTTTGTTTCAGGCGATCATCCGCGTCCTCAAGGCACAGCGTGCGCATCGAATAGCCGGCGATCGCGTCGACGTCGTTCTCGACCGCCGCATACTCCGGCGCATCGAAGAGGCCCTGCCCCATACCGCGTTTCTGTGAGCCCTGGCCGGGAAAGACAAAAGCAATCATCGAGATCCCCCGTTCTGAATCGTTTGTGTGGCGTTGAGGCACGATTCCGAGACCCGCAAATACGGAAGCGTGCATTCGTCTTCGCTAAGCATGGGTACAACCCACCGCACCGTCAGGTGCGGTGACGGAGCACCGGTGCGCTCCGCGCAGATGGCCACCAGATACTCGGGGGCCGGCTGCAACTGCCAGAACTGCCAGCGAGCCGGCTCGTCGGTCAGTTCGCGATCGATGGCGATCTCCACCGTCTTTTCGTCGCGGTAATGAAAGCTGAACTTGTCGAGGGGCAGGGACAAGCCCATACCACGCGCCTTGATGTACGACTCCTTGAACGTCCAGTACTCGAAGAACCGCTGCTGCTGCTCCTGCCGCGGCGAGGCATGCAGCGCCGCCACTTCCGGCGGCGCGAAATAGCGATTCGCGACGTCGATAGCCGCCTGACGCGCGAGGATGTTCTCGACGTCCACGCCGAGGGCGCGCTGTTTCGTGACGCCCAGCACGATCAGACTGTGTGTGTGCGAGATGTTGAACGAGAAGCCGGCATCGCTTACCTGCGGATTGGCGATCTCCGGACGTCCATAGGCATTCGTGGAAAAGACCCAATCCTCGGGATCGATGGCCATATAGCGGGACAGGACGGTACGCACCAGAGCCCGTGTGACGAGGTAACGGAGCCGGTCTCTCGCGAAATAGAACCTCGGCTCCTGTTCCCTCTCCGCGGCATTGAGTAGCTGCCGATAGGCCGCGTGCAGGCGTTCGTCAACGATTTCGCCGTAAGACGCCAGCCAGACGTGAATGTCCGTGGACGTGAGGGGAATGATCGAATCCATTGGTTATGGGAGCCTGCGTGGGCCGCGCCGCTCAGCATTCGTAGATGCACACCAGCCGTTTCAAGGCAACAAGTGTTTCGTTCGGATAGCCGAAGGCATTGTTAATGTAGGAGACGCCGTCGATCTTCACATGACGGTTGACGTGACTATGTCCATAGACGTGCAGGCGTGAGTTCAGATTCCGTAACTGCCCATCCAGTTTCTTTGAACCGAGGACAGGATAAAGAAACCTGCACGCGAGCGGGATGTAATCCGGCATCACATCGATGCGCGGCAGAAAATGCGAGTAGGTGATGACCATGTCGCCGTCCTGGCTGGCCAGTCCGTCATTGAACACAGCAAAGTGCGACGCAACATCCTTCTCCGTGAATCCGGCCGGCCAACGGCAAGCCCGGAAATCCATCCACACCGACCGCAGTGCCTCGCTGGGCTCGCCGAAGGAGTAGTCGTACCATGCCAACAGCGGAATGATCGACACGCCCCGCTCGCGAAATGTCTGCATCGACGCACCGCTCGATTTGACCACCCCGCGGACATCGTCGAATTTTTCCAGTGAATTCTTCTCGCGATTATCACGTATCACCCACAGGTCGTGGTTCCCCGGCACGAACAGTACCTTCCTGAAACGCTTCGCGAGTGTGCTGAGGCACCAATCGAGCAGTGGCAACGTGTCGGTCACGTCGCCGGCAAGAATGAGCACATCGTCCTGATAATCAACAAATGACAGATCCGCGACCCACCTGGCGTTCACGTCGTAGTCGATGTGGATATCCGAAGTGGCAAATATTCGCATTTCGGATCATCTTAGGCGCTGGGGCGTTAGTGCTCGATCGACGCCGGCACGGCCGCGAGATTCTTCTGATCGAAGCCATAGGGTGTCAGAATCGCCTGCACCGTAGATGTGGAGGTCACAGCCAGCCCGTACTTCAGGAACGTAGCCAACGTGCCGGCTGGGCCTACGTCGACGTATCGCCGCGCACCATCCCGTTCCAATCGGGCGATGGTTTCACGGAACCGGATGGGGCGACGGACGACATTCCACAGATAGTCATCGGACAGCTCGGCGACCATCGTCGTCCGGTCGCAGCAGACCAGCGGCAACCGGTTTTGCTTGCGCCCGACGGACCGCATGGATGAAACGAACGTCGCCTTCGCTTCATCGATCCACTGCGAATGAAAGGCGAAAGAAACCGGGAGCCGCTGATAGCTGATCGTCCGCCCCTTCAATTCGGTTTCAATCGTTGCGATCTCGGACCCTTTGGCGGTAACGACGAAGTGAGAGGAGAAGTTGACTGCCGCGAGCTCGCTACGGCAGCGGAGGAACTCCTCGGCGAATAGTGCCGGATCGGCCAGGATCGCGATCATCCCGCCAGGCTTGCACCATTCCTCGAGCGCCGTCGCCTGGCGGATCACGGCGGACAGAGCGTCTTCGATGTCGATGAAGCCGGCCACCGCCGCCGCCGCAAACGATCCGAGACTCGCGCCCAGAACCATGTCCGGCCGAACTCCCCTCTCCATCAGCGTCTGAGCCAGTGAATACTCCACCATGAAGATTGCAGGATGCGTCGACAGGGTGCGGTCGAAAGGTTCGCTCTTGCGATGGTCGCCTGAATAGAGAGTATCGATCACGGACTGGCCTGATGACCGGTGCGCCATCTCATCCAACCACACCATCCAGCGGCGAAAGGTGTCGTTCTTCTCGAACAACTCCCTTCCCATCTGGAAGTACTGCGACCCCTGCCCGGAAAACATGAATACAACGCTCATTTCAACTGCGCGGACAAACCGGTTGGCTTCACGCTCTCGCAGGCCAGCCCGACATCGTCCAGCGCGATTGCGCCGCGGGGCGATTTGTCGAAGACGAAGGAAATTCTTCTCAAGCCGGCCAGATCGAGTTTGGGATTGGCGGCCACGAAATCCTTCAGCGCGATGTGGTAGCGGCGCATGACGATTTCCGACGGCGGCAGTCCGTTCAGCGCGGCCGCCCGTCGCGTTTGGCCTTTGATCTGAGGATAAAGCACCTGGTCGTGGGAGAGCGGCAGGATTGCCTCGGTTCCATGATTGTCGGCTACCACAATGGACCAGTCGAGGGGACGCTCATCGTCCGTCTCCGAGTCCTTGGCGCCGTTCGCCGGGTGAAAATCATCGGGCAGGCTGTCGATGCCGGCATTCGACAGGCTGAAGACGAGATCGGTGTCGGCGCCGACGCCAGGCGGCGTCTTGCCGAGATCGATGCTGTATTGCGCGCGCTGTTTGTGGACCCTATCGTCCCACGCAATGACGGCAACTTCACTGTCCAGGTGAGTCTGCTTCAGTTCGATATAGGTTTCCTTCCAGATCGACAGGTTCTGTGCATCGATCGTGACGCCCGGGCTCGAGCCGGTCGAGGGATCGATGTCTTCTTCAAAGTTGGCGAGCCATGTCGTGGCGCCGTCGGAATAGTTATTGATCAGATAGTCGTCAGGAAGCCAACCAGCGCCGTTACGCGCGTCTTCGAACAGCGGACGATAGGCGGTCTTTCCCATCAGCGTGATTTGCAGGAATGCGGATAGATAGACCTTGGCAATGCGCCGCTGCGCAGCTCCGTCGATGATCGGCCGCTCGTCGAGGAGGAACTGGAACGGCAGTCCAAAGTCATTGCGGCCCCAACTGGTATTGAACTGGCCGTGGTTGGCATCCTTCACATAGACGCTGGCCTTGAAACCCTTGTCCGGGCCAGAATAGGTCGCGCGCGAATATTGCGACGAGCCCTTGAACGACATCACGTCGCCGTCCATGCTGCCCTGGATGACGAAGTAGTTTGTGTCACGCAGCGGATTGGGCCGGTCACGCGGCGAATATTGTCCATCCATGGGTGCGATCGCGGCGATCGCTCCGAGCTTGAAGCGAAAGGGGAATCTCAGCGTGGCGTCGTCGGGATAGCGGCCAAGCTCGTTGAACGCGGCAGCAACGGCCACCGCCTCACCTCCGCGCGAATGGCCGACGAGTCCGATGTGGTCCATGTCGACCTTGCCGAAGAAGGGACTCGTCCTGTCGGCATTCCAACTGCGCCATTGCACCAGATGCTGGAGAAGAAGCCATCCGCGCACCCGGTTCTCCGAACCGACACGCATGTGAAGAGGACTTATGAACTCGGCCATCGTGCCATTGAGGAAGTTCTCGTCGACGGACACGGCGATGAAGCCCTGGCTGGCGAGAAGCTCCCCGAGATATGCATACCCACCTTCGGAGAACTCCTCCATATCGTGATTGCCGTGAACGATCAGAACGAGCGGAAAGGGGCCGCTGTCACGGGCGTCAGGCATCCAGACACGTCCCTGTACAGGCAGCGCGTTGGGACCAAAACCCCAATACAGGGTGCGGATCCAGCCGGCCACTCCGGTCCACTGCTCGTCGAGAGCTGACGCGTTGACCGGCCTGGAGATGACTCGCGCTCCCGCTGCGTACTCGGGACGGTGGGCGTCTTTGCCGCTGCCATACGTGAGGAAGAGCACCTTATAGGGTCCGCGTTTGCCGGGATCGGGCAGATCCAGCGTCTGGCCGCGCAGGTGATAGCCGGCGAGCGCCGGGTTTGGATCAGCAAGGTGCTTGAAAAGGCCATAGGCCGAGGCCGTCAGCACCGCGGCGCCGATTGCGAAGAAGATCAGGCTGCCGATGCGCCGGCGAAGCGGCCCTCGGCTGCCCAAGAGCGACGCGCCCGCCCCAAAGAACAGACTCAAGCCAGCAAAAAGAACGATTGTGCCGATGGCGACGCCTTTGGCAAGCCAGGCCCCCACCATAATCAAGGAAGCGGCGGGAAAGCTCAGGAACAGTGCGGCGCGGTATCTCGGTCGGAGCGACGCCGAAAGCCAGATCAGCAGAAGCAGTACCGCACTCACCGCGACGAGCAGCGCGAACAGGACCAGCAGCCCCAGCGTTTTTTCGACCGTGAAATTGAAAACGAGCTCGTGCCAGACGAAAACGACAAAGATTAAGACCCACAATCCGATCAGCGCGTTTGCCGCACCGTTCCATGCAGCATCCGACGGCGTAAAGGCTGCGCGAATGCGACGCATCGCGGAACGGAGTCGCGCCGCCCGGCGTCTTGTCGCGATCTTGATCACTTCGGAGCCCAAATCGTCCGCGTATGGCGCGGGAAGATCCAGGATTTCGCTATCGGTCATGACGCCCTCGGCTTTGGAATGATTGGAGTGGTTCGGGGCGATGATTCGGCGGGTTCTGCTCCGCGCCGGGTCAGGCGACCGTCGCGACGGACCGTACGCGAAGCCGCTGATCGTCCACGATCTTGCCGTCGAGCAATGACACCTGCCGTTCGGCCTGCTCCGCCGAGCGCGGGTCGTGAGTGACCATAACGATCGTGCTGCCGTGACCGTGAAGGCCGGCCAGCATGTCCATGATGAGCTGCGCGTTCTTGGAATCGAGGTTACCCGTAGGCTCGTCCGCCAGAAGAACCCTCGGCCGGCCCACCAGCGCACGGGCGATGGCCACCCGTTGCTGTTGACCGCCGGATAACTGCGCGGGGAAATGCTTCTGGCGCTCCGACATATTCACCTGTCCCAGCGCTGCGCTCACCATTTCGTGCCGTTGTTTCCGGGCCAGGTCGTTGCGGAACGTCAAGGGCAGCTCGACATTCTCGAATGCGCTCATGTCGCCGATCAGGTTGAACGCCTGAAAGATGAAACCGATCTCCCGATTGCGCACCCGGGCCTGCTCGGTG
>Ga0210402_10001745_pt1 | contig 22085 bp, 20 predicted proteins | sample IncBWC7MmetaG_FD_161055 | JGI IMG/M metagenome (GOLD analysis project Ga0210402, IMG submission 161055) | Forest soil microbial communities from Barre Woods Harvard Forest LTER site, Petersham, Massachusetts, United States - Inc-BW-C-7-M | ecosystem: Environmental > Terrestrial > Soil >... | reverse complement strand
CCTCGGAGAGCCAAACAAAGGATGCTGGATGCATTGGGGGTGCTCGCACTCATCCTGTTCAATCTCGTAGTGCTAGTAGGTTTGGGGTGGATCGTACTGCGGGTCTTGAGGTCGCTGTAACCGATCATCCGTGGCGTGCGGACCCCGGCGGGTCGGGACCGTTGAGACGCCAAGCAAGTCTCGCGGTTGCTGGCTGCCTGAAGGTCTTGCAATGCTCGACCGGTGGTCTTGCGCATCGTGATGGCAGAGGTATTTGTGGTTACCTCTGCCGCCCGCGCCTAAATCGAATTTGCGCAGGCAATCGCAACCGCAATTGGCAGTATATCAAGGTCAGCCACTCCCTGCTCACTTCCCAAGCCAGCAGCGAGCGGTTAGGCCCCTCACAGACTTCCCACACACCCACTGTGTGGGGCCGCCCCGGTTAACGCCGTGTTCGGCATCACACTTCGACACATTATTCGACGTGAAGACAGGGGCGCACGTGCCGACACGTCGTGAGGTCCATCACGACACGCGCCCCCTGCGACCCCCGACCTCTATGGTCTCTTTAGAGGTACTACTTGTGTCTGGCGCTCGCGCCGTTGCTAGCCGAGGTGACCCTTGGGCATCCTAACTTGGTGGGAAGAGGTGCTGCTGCTGCGGCCGTCGGAGCCGCTTGCCGGCTACACCGTGGGGGCGGCGGCTGGCCTGTGCCGCCCCCGCTTTGCCCTTATCCGGAAAGCCCCTACACGCTGGCAGCATCCGCCACATGCTGGCAGGCTAGCCAGTCCGGTTACAAAAGAAGCGTTGGATGCAATCGACATCGCAGCATCCCGGTGATATCGAGGGGGTGTGTGGAAGGCTCTGATGTCCGAACGGTAGGGGTATCGTTCGACAGCGTCAGGGTGGGGCTTGGGAGAATTCCGGTGAAATTATTCGCGTGGATCTGCGCGCCTTTCGTGTGGAAAGTCGTGCGCCAACGCAACGGTTACACTTACTTTGAGAATGCAGTCACGGGCCGGCGCCGCTGCCGCTGGGATGGCATCTGGGACCACATCGATTACAGCTTCATGCGATCGGGCAATGTCTCTTGCGGTCCGTTGGATCGCCAGGTCTTCGATTAGGAAGGCCCATGGTCGAACAGCATCCTGTCACGGCGCTGCCGTGGTATGCCCGTGCCGACTATCCAGCTCTGTTGAGGCTGTTCAGCGACCCCGACAAGTTGCCGGCGACCTACGACGCATGGCTTCAGCGCGCTGAGCAAGTTGAGCATCAGTTGCAAAGGGCAGGTTTGGCTGTGGCCAGGATCCGGATCCGCCCGGTTCCCTTTGCGACCTGGTGTAAGGAGCACAATATTTCGCCCGATCAAGCGGCGCGCCTTACATTCGCAAATGAGACCGCAAGAATCTTTCCCGCACGGCGCTAAAATGCCCGCATTTATGCTGCAGTTATGCGTAACCGCAGATTGAACAATATTCTTTCAATGGCTATGCAGCTTGAACAATTAATGGCGCCTTCTGGGAGCCCATGCCGCAAGAGCAATCGTCTGCCGCGCCGGTTGTGCTGATCGTCGAAAACGACGTTCTCTTACGTCTGGTAACGGCGAGCAACCTGCGCGAGGCGGGCTTTGAGGTCATCGAGGCAGCTAATTGCGCTGAGGCACTCCGCGTCCTGGATTGTATCCCGGTAGATGTGTTGTTTTCTGACATCGACATGTCGGGCAACATGGACGGTCTTGCACTGGCGCAATGGGTGCACCGGAGCCAGGCTGATACGAGAATTATACTCACTTCGGGTGCGGCGAGGACGCCAGGCGAGGTCAAGGAATACGCGTCTTTCCTTCCCAAGCCCTACGCGGAGAAGGACGTTGAGCGTCTCTTGCGAAGCGTTCTTCCTTCATCCTAGGGAGAGCAACAGGCAGCGGGGGAGTTAATGTCCGAACACGCGGCGTACAGTCCACCACCGGTTGTCCTCGTCGTGGCAAACGACATCTTCGAACGAATGTTCAAGGCGGCAAATCTTCGGCGCCAGGGGTTTGAGGTATTCGAAGCGGCGGATGTATTCGAGGCGGTCACAGTGCTGAAAAAAATCGCGGTGGACCTTGTAATTTCTGACATCAGCCTGATCGACGGAGCGGTGCTGGCGCAACTGGCTAAGGAGCACCAGCCCACCACGCAGATAGCTTGGACTTTAGACAGCCGACAAAGTTCCGTCGAGACTACCGTAGTACACTGATCTGGCGTCCCAAAAGCCGTCCAATCACTACCGATGACGAGCGCGCACGATAATCATCGGTGCAGATCAGGCCCATGATCAGCGCGTGCGGGCGACCGGCATAGGTTTCGGCGTCTAAGGATGTCATCGGCCGCTGTGTCGTAGAGATCGGGGTGACGGTCATGCTGCGCAAAGCGCGATCCTCGTTCGGCCATCGGTACGACGATGTTCAGCGTCTCATCCGCCGACAAGATATTTGTCCCCCTTCGTCGACGGCAGCTTGACCACCGTCGTCGTGGTATCGGTCAAAGCCTCGAAATCGGTGGCCTCTCCGGGCTTCACGACGACGATATCGCCCGCTGCGAATACGCGGCCATTCATCTTCACCTGGCCCGATACGATCATTGTCAATTCGGTCGCGGCCTTGTGAACGTGAGCTACGTCCTTTTCGCCGCCCTTGTAGTGCTTGACGGAAACCTCGCACGCCGCCGTTCGCAACGCAGTGGGTTCGAAATCGCCGACAAACCAGCCTTTCACCATGTCGTCCAAACGATAGACATCCATCAGACGGCTCCCACTCGTCGTTCTGTCAACTCGGCCTGAAAGTCATGGACGCCGTCCGGGTTGGCAAGGAAACATAGGCCGATTTGGATACCTTCGCGATGCCGATGCGTCGGCAAGGCCTTGATGTCCGAACGGTAGGGGTATCGTTCAACAGCGTCAGGGTGGACTTGGGAGTACCGATGAAGCTGCTTACGTGGATCTGCGCGCCTTTCGCGTGGAAAGTCGCGCGTCAGCACGACGGGACACCTACTTTGAAAATGCAATCACGGGCCAGCGCCGCTGCTACTGGGACGGCAGCGTCTGGGCCACATTGATTACAGCTTCCTGCGTTCGGGGGATGTCTCTTACGGGCCGTTCGGCCGTGAAGTCTATGGCAGGTTTAACGGCTTCGATCGGCTAACCGGCTATAGCTGAGGTTGGTTCAAGAGGTCGTGTCGGGCGTCCATGGCGAGACTCGGTCCAACTCGCCTCTGGCCCCACGGAGCGCGTGCACGAATCGCGCCAGTTTTCGGGCCGAGCCGTGGAACCGCTCACGTGAATCGACCACTTCGACCTCGATGATACGGCCTTTGCGCCGGCCCACAGCGTTGATGGCATGCACGCGGATCGCGCCATCACAGATAAACCATGACACCACTAACTGAGCCATTGGACGTTCCCATTTTCAGTCGCGATGGAAGCACACACGCTTAAGGCATCTCGGCTGCGCACCGTTTTGCATCACGGTGGGTTCTTGCACAGCATAGCCACTGAACAAGGACGCGCATTGAGTAGCTCGGAAGGCCGCTGCGACCATCCGGTGACCGCAAGTTTTTGCGCTCGCGGCTGCAAAAGAAATTGTTGTTGCACCTGCGCAAACTTGTGGCCGAAATGCAGCGAAGGTGGTTAATTTGCGCATGACCCGGACCGGCGCCGCCCGACGATATTCGATTGAAATCAAAGACGCCAAGGGCTCAATCGTGTTCTCTGCGGTTGCTTGTTGGGACGACAAGGACAAACGTCTCGCGCTTGCACAAATCGAACGCCTCGCTCAACTGCCGGAGGTGAACTTCTACACCGGCCCCGCGCATGAGCCAGACTCTGGTACTGGCAAGCGGCGGCCGAGGCTCAGAATGGTGCGGCTTCGTCGGGAGCCCTGACTTAGCGTCGCCGGATGTCGAACCTAGCCCTTTCCGCTAATTCGCGGAGGCCCAGACGCTCTGGTACCAACTCTCACTGAACGGCGAGTCGTGACTGTCACCCCGAGCGAAGCGAGGGGTCTTTACGGATGCAGAAAGGTCCCTCGCTACGCTCGGCATGACAATGGGGCTGTAACTGGCATTTGTGATTCCAGATACTAGACACCGCGCAGGATCGACGTGCCGGCGTAGCGCGCCTGGGTGCCGAGCTGCTCCTCGATGCGCAGGAGCTGGTTGTACTTGGCGAGCCGGTCCGAGCGCGACAGCGAGCCGGTCTTGATCTGGCCGCAGTTGGTGGCGACGGCGAGGTCGGCGATGGTGGCGTCCTCGGTCTCGCCAGAACGATGGGACATCACGGCGCCGTAGGCGGCGTGGCGCGCCATCGCCACGGCCTCCATGGTCTCGCTGAGCGTGCCGATCTGGTTCACCTTGATCAGGATGGCGTTGGCCAGCCCGTCCTTGATGCCGTCGGCCAGCCGCCTGGGGTTGGTGACGAACAGGTCGTCGCCCACGAGCTGGATCTTCTTGCCGAGCTTGTCGGTGATCGCCTTCCAGCCGGCCATGTCGTCCTCGGCCATGCCGTCCTCGATCGACACGATCGGGTAGCGCTTCACGAGGTCGGCGTAGTAGTCGACCATGCCGGCGGCATCGAGCGACTTCTTCTCGCCCTCCAGCTCGTACTTGCCCTTCTTGAAGAACTCGGTCGAAGCAGGATCGAGCGCCAGCATGACATCCTCGCCCGGCTTGTAGCCCGCCTGCTCGATCGACTTCATGATGAAGCCCAGCGCCTCGTCGGCCGAGGCGAGGTTGGGCGCGAAGCCGCCCTCGTCGCCCACGTTGGTGTTGTGGCCGGCGTCCTTGAGCTGGCCGCGCAGCGCGTGGAAAACTTCGGAGCCCATGCGCAACGCCTCGGCGAAGCGGTCGGCCTTGACCGGCATGATCATGAATTCCTGGATGTCGATGGGATTGTCGGCGTGCACGCCGCCGTTGATGATGTTCATCATCGGCACCGGCAGAAGCGAAGCCTGGCTGCCGCCGACATAGCGATAGAGCGGCAGGCCGCACTCCATCGCGGCGGCCTTGGCGACGGCCAGCGAAGCGCCGAGGATGGCGTTGGCGCCCAGCCGCCCCTTGTTGGGCGTGCCGTCGAGCTCGATCAGGGCGCGGTCGATTTTGATCTGCTCCAGCGCATCGAGGCCCGAGAGCAGGTCCATGATCTCGCCGTTCACCGCCTGGACGGCCTTCAGCACGCCCTTGCCGCCATAGCGCTTCCTGTCGCCGTCGCGCAGCTCGACCGCCTCGTGCGCGCCGGTCGAGGCGCCGGAGGGAACGGCGGCGCGGCCCATCGCGCCGCTGTCGAGTTCGACCTCGACCTCGACCGTGGGATTGCCGCGGCTGTCGAGGATTTCGCGGGCGCGGACTTCGGCAATGGCACTCATCGGCAGCTCCTTTTTGGCGCGGCCTGTCTAGCCGTGCCCCTCCCCCGGAGCAAGTGACGGTCATCCCGAGCGTAGCGAGGGACCTTTACTGCGGCCCAAAGGTCCCTCGCTACGCTCGGGATGACAATTTTTGTGATCCGGGATCAGCCCTCAGCGCCAGGCGCTCTTCAAGGCCTGGTCGGTTTTCCATTTCTCGACGGCCGCGACGTCGTCGCAGGAGAAGGCCTGCGTGTTCTTGCGCGGATTGCCCTCGATCCAGGCGAAGACCAGGCAGTGCGACTGGCTGTTGCCGTCCTGCTTGGTCTCGAGGAGGATTTCGCTCGCCACCGCGGCGCCCACCTTGGCTTCGCCGTAGTCGTCGATGATCGGCGCGATCTCGCCGACCTTGCGGCCGGCCGCCTTGTTGTCGGCATACCACTTGGCGAAGACCGCGAACTGGTCGCCGGCCACGCCCTTGCCGTCGGCTGCGACATAGGCCTTGAGGTCGCGGATCAGCGACTGCGCCGCCGCGTCGGCCTTGGGCTCCGCCGCCTTGCGGCGTTCGGCGAGGCGGGCGTTCAGCGCTTTCAGTGCATCGGCGTTCGACGGCGGAGGCGGCGGCGGCGGAGCCGCGGCCGTCTGGGGCGGCGGCTCGATGCGCTTGATGGGCGTGCGGCTCGCCTCGGCGTTGAGCTGCTGCGCTTCCTGCGGCGTCAGCTTGCCGGCGACATGCAGGCCATGCGCTCTCTGCCAGTCGCTGATCGCCTTTTCCGTCGCCTCGGACTGCAGGTTGCCGTCGATCGGACCGTTGTACTTGTCGAGCGTGTGCAGGGATTCCTGGATGCGCCTTCGATCCGGTTCGGGACTCTGCAGCACCGTCGTGTAGTCCGGCGCCGGCGCGGCCGGTCGCGTCGCCGCGACAGGAGCACCGCTTGACGGCGCCGGCACGGCAGGAGCTCCGCCGCCCTGGCCGCACGCCGCCGGATTCTGGAAGCAGCGCTCGACCTCTCCCGCGCTTTGGCCGAACGCCGTCGCCGGCGCCAGGGCAGCAAAGGCCAGGAGCATCCAGGTGTGGCGCATCTCAGATACCGCCATATGTTGCGACGGCGAGCTGAGCCGGCAGTCCGATCACCATCACCACCGGCTGGCCGCGGCCGGTCTGGCCGCGCGCGATGATGTGGTCGTTGGGCGCGCCGGTCTTGCTCTGATAGCTGCCATTGCCGCTGAACTTGCCGGCAAAACAGGACAGCGAGAACAGTCCGCTGGCCGGCGCGCTGTTGGTGAAGGTGCCTTCGCAAACCTGCTCGCCGCGCTGGTTGTCGACCGAGAACCTGACCGACCGGTCGCGGCCGATCAGGGCGCCATACTTGGCGACGCCGTTCACGCGCGCAACGTTGCCGCCGGGGTCGCGATAGAAGATCGACACCGGGCCGTAGGAATCGTCGGGCAGCGAACTGCGCGGCACGACATAACGCTCGTTGCTGACCACGACCTGGCAGCGGCAATCGGTGCTGTAGTTCTCGCCGAGCGGTCCCAGTTCGGCGAGCTTGTGGTTGCAGTTCGAGAGCGCCATCTGCTGCACTTCGCTCTCGCTCATCTGCCCCTTGGTGTAGGAGTCGGCATAGAGGAAGGCGCACTGGCGCGGCATCGGAACCGCCACCACCTTGTGGCTCGCCGCGGAGGTGTCGGTGCTGACCCAGTAGCGTTCCGCCATTTCCGGGAATCGCAGGAAGATCGGATCGCGCCGTTCAGCCTTGGCCTGGGAGGATTGCGCGGCCGACGGCGTCCAGGCCGCCGGCACCAGCGCCGCGGCGGCGAGCAGGATGAGGGCGAGAAAGCGTTTCATGACAGCCCACTCCACCCGAGAAACATGACGGAAATACGACTCGGCCGCGCCCCGGTCTAGACCAGCCGGCTCTGGTTCTTGGCGGCGCCGATGAACGAGGTGAACAGGGGATGCGGCGCGAACGGCCGGGATTTCAGCTCGGGATGGTACTGCACGCCGATGAACCAAGGATGGTCCGGGATCTCGACGATCTCCGGCAGGATGCCGTCGGGCGACATGCCGGAGAAGCGCAGGCCGACCTGCTCGAGGCGGTCCTTGTAGTTGACGTTGACCTCGTAGCGGTGGCGGTGACGTTCGCTGATCACGTCCTGATCGTAGATCTCGTGCACCTTGGTGCCGGGGCGAAGATGCGCCGGATAGGCGCCGAGCCGCATCGTGCCGCCGAGGTCGCCGTTGGCGGCGCGTTTTTCGATCTGGTTGCCCTTCAGCCATTCGGTCATCAGCCCGACCACGGCATGTTCGGTCGGGCCGAACTCGCTCGACGAGGCGTCCTCGATGCCGAGCAGGTTGCGCGCCGCCTCGATCACCGCCATCTGCATGCCGAAGCAGATGCCGAAGAACGGCACCTTGCGTTCGCGCGCGAACTTGACGGCGTGGATCTTGCCTTCGGTGCCGCGCTCGCCGAAACCGCCCGGCACCAGGATGCCGTGCACGTTCTCGAGATGGGCGACGGCATCGTCGCGTTCGAAGATCTCGGAATCCATCCACTCCAGGCCGACCTTGACGTTGCTGCCGAAGCCGCCGTGCGTCAGCGCCTCCGAGAGCGACTTGTAGGCATCGAGCAGCACCGTGTACTTGCCGACCACCGCGATCGTCACCTTGCCCTCGGGCTCGCGCACCGACCGCACCACGCCGCGCCAGCGGTCGAGGTTGGGCTCGCGCTCGGCGTCGAGGCCGAAATAGCGGCAGACCTCGCGATCGAAGCCGCGATCGTGATAGGCGATCGGCACCTGGTAGATCGTGTCGACGTCGCGCGCCTCGATGACGCGCTCCGGCTTGACGTTGCAGAACAGCGCGATCTTGCGCTGCTCGTTGGCCGGGATCTCCTTGTCGCCGCTGCGGCAGACCAGCAGGTCGGGCTGGATGCCGACGCTCAGCAGCTCCTTGACCGAGTGCTGCGTCGGCTTGGTCTTGAGCTCGCCCGCCGTCGGCACCCAGGGCAGCAGGGTGAGATGCACGTACATCGTGCGCTCGCGGCCGAGTTCGTTGCCGAGCTGGCGGATCGCTTCGAGGAACGGCAGGCCTTCGATGTCGCCCACCGTGCCGCCGATCTCGACCAGGACGAACTCTTCATCGGCGGTGTCGGCCAGGATGAATTCCTTGATGGCGTCGGTGATGTGCGGGATCACCTGCACGGTCGCCCCGAGATACTCGCCGCGCCGCTCGCGGGCGATCACCGACGAATAGATGCGGCCGGTGGTGATGTTGTCGCTCTGTCGGGCGTCGACGCCGGTGAAGCGCTCGTAATGGCCGAGATCGAGATCGGTCTCCGCGCCGTCGTCGGTCACGAAGACCTCGCCGTGCTGATAAGGACTCATCGTTCCAGGATCGACGTTCAGATAGGGATCGAGCTTGCGCAGCCGGACCCGATGTCCACGCGCCTGCAACAGCGCTCCGAGCGCCGCCGACGAAAGACCCTTACCTAGCGAGGAAACCACGCCGCCCGTTATGAATATAAAGCGCGTCATGGGCTTACAGCATACTAAAGCTTGCTGGATGCAGCCATGGGGATATCGCCCCGCCGGAGGATCTTCGGCGGAGGAAACGATGGGCCACGGTGGTTGTTCCTAGCGGGTCGGCGCGGAGGGCGTCGCCGGCGCCTCAGGCGCCGCCGGCGCGAGGCCGCCGGGTGCCGTGCTCCCCGGCGCTGCGGGAGCGCTCGGCGATGCCGGCGCATTGTCCATGATCGAGCGCGAGGAGCGCGACGTATCGGCAAGGCTCCAGGCCATCACGAGGCTCAGGAAGAAGAAGGTGCCGGCGAAGATCGCCGTCATGCGCGACAGCACGTTGGCCTGGCCGCGCACCGAAAACAGCGCGTCGGTGCGGCCCATGCCCAGTCCGCCGCCCTCGCTGCGCTGAAGCAGGATGACGACGATCATCGCGGCCGTGACGCCGACATGGATGATCAGCAACACCAGCCGCCAATCGTGCAAAAAGCCTCGTACCGCGTCCATTTGGTCCAGCGTTGGATGGGGGGCGCCCAGCAGGGATACCCCGCAAGGGGGCGCTTCTAGCCGCTTTGGGCGGCCTTGGCGATAGCCAAAAATTCAGCCGCCTTGAGGCTGGCGCCGCCAACCAGGGCGCCATCGACGTCGCCCGCCGCCAGCAATTCGGCGGCATTGCTGTCCTTCACCGAGCCGCCATAAAGAAGGCGCACCCCGGCCGCCTCGCCCATCAGCCCGCCCAGCACCTTGCGAATGTGCGCATGCGCTGCAGCGACCTCGGCGGTGGTCGGCGTCTTGCCCGTGCCGATCGCCCACACGGGCTCGTAGGCCACGACCAGCCTGGCCGCGGTCGATCCGGCCGGGACGCTGCCCTTGAGCTGGGCTTCGAGCACGGCCAGCGTGCTGCCGCTCTCGCGCTCGGCCAGGGTTTCGCCGATGCAGACGATCGGCAGCAGGCCGGCCCGCCACGCCGCCTCGGCCTTGGCGCGCACGACGGCGTCGGTCTCGCCGCAATCGGCGCGCCGCTCGGAGTGGCCGACGATCACATGGGTCGCGCCGCAATCGCGCAACATCTCGGCAGCGATTTCACCGGTATGGGCACCGCTTGGTTCGGCGTGGCAGTTCTGGCCGCCGACCAGCAGCCCGCTGGCCTTCACCGCCTCGGCGACGGCCAGGATCAGGGTCGCCGGCGGACAGACCAGCACCTCGCGATCGCGCCAACCGGCTTGCTTCACGCCGTCCGCGACGCCCCTGGCCAGCGCCAGGGCATCGGCCCTGAGGCCGTTCATCTTCCAGTTGCCGGCGATCAGTGGCCGTCTGCTCCGTGCCATGAAATTCCCCAAATTTGCCCGACGCGTGTCTAGTACCGGTCTAGTACCGGCTTTCATAGATTGATGATTCACAGACAACCTCATCCTGAGGAGCCGCGCGCAGCGCGGCATCTCGATCGCGCGGGGTAACCCCCGCGCTGTGATGGGCAACAACGATGGTGTATCCCACCCTTCGAGACGGCCCTGCGGGCCTCCTCAGGGTGAGGTTGGGGCCGTATCAGCAGTCTATGAAAGCAAGTACTAGCGGCGGCGGCTTCGGCGGTCAAAGGCCGCTTGGTTGCCTGTCCCAGGGGCCGGTGGTAGGCATGCGCCCCGATAAAACGCCCCGTTTGTCACCCGTCCATCAACCCCGCCAGCACCGTGAATCAGTTCCGCAAATACGCAAAGTATATCGTCCTGACCCTGATGTTCGGCATGCTGATCATCAGCTTCGGTCTGTGGGGCATCGGCGACATGCTGCGCGGTGGCGGAAGCAGTACCGAGATCGCTCATGTCGGCGGCACGCACATCCCGCTCTATGGCTGGATCGGCGGCTCGTCGGTCAGCGCCAATCAGGTGCGCGACCAGTTCAACCTCCAGCTCGACGGCATCCAGCGCCAGACCGGCCAGCGGCCCGAGCCCGAGCAGGCGCTGCGCTATGGCCTGCATGTGCGCGCGCTCGAGGAGGTCGTGCAGCGCGCCGTGCTCGACCACGCCATCCAGGAGTTCGGGCTGATCGTGAGCGATGAAGAGGTGCGGGCGGCGATCGCGCGCAATCCGGCCTTCCTGGGCACCGGCGGCTCGTTCGATCCCCTGCTCTACCGCAACCGCCTGCAGCAGGCGCGCATCTCCGAGGCGCAGTACGTCACCGAGATGCGCCGCGAGATCGCGGCCAACCAGCTGTTCGGCGTGGTGCGGCCCGAGGGGCTGGCGCCGAAGTCGCTGCGCGACGACATCTTCAGAATGGAAGGCGAGAAGCGGATCGCCGAAACGCTCTACGTGCCCGACGCCATCGTCGTCGACGTGCCCAAGCCCACGGCCGAGCAGCTCAACGCCTATTTCGAGGCCAACAAGACCAAGTTCCAGATCCCCGAGTTCCGCGCCTTCTCCTACGTCCTGCTGAGCGTCGAGGACATCCTGCCCCAGGTTTCGGTGACCTCCGAGCAGGTCAAGCAGGAATACGAGGCACGCTCTGCCGAGTTCGGCACGCCGGAGAAGCGCGACGTCGACCAGGCGATGGCCGACAGCGAGGCCAAGGCCAAGGCCATCATCGCCGCCGCCACGGCCGGCAAGTCGCTCGAGGATGCGACCAAGGAGGTCCTCGGCACCGCCGACGGCGTGATCAAGCTCGGCATGGTCACCAAGAAGGACCTGCCGCCCGGTCCGCTGGCCGACGGCATCTTCGGCCTGCCCACCGGCGTTGCGCCGGAGCCCATCCACTCCCCGCTCGGCTGGCACGTCATCAGGGTCAACAAGATCGAGCCCGGCAAGGCGGTGCCGTTCGACGAGGTCAAGGACAAGCTCGAGAAGGAGTTGAAGGCCCAGGCGGCGCCCGACATGCTGATCAAGCTGGTCACCGACTTCGAACGCATCCTGAGCAAGAGCCAGTCGATGAAGGCCGCCGCCGAGGAGCTCGGCCTCAAGATCAAGACCTACGAAAACGTCGATGTGCGCGGCCAGGATGCATCGGGCAAGCAGGTCGTCATCGGCCCGGCCGCCGCCGAGCTGGTGCAGGCCGCGTTCAACACCCGCGAAAGCGCCGAGAGCGACCTGCTGGAGACGCCGCACGGTGAATATTTCGTCGTGCGTACCGACCGCGTCACGCCGGCCCGCGTCCCCACCCTCAACGAAGTCGAAGCCAAGGTCACGGAGGCCTGGCAGGCCGAAGAGCGGCGCAAGCTCGCCGATGCCAAGGTCAAGGCCGCTCTCGAGAAGGCCCAGGCCGGCACCGATCTCGCTGCCCTCGCCAAGGAGCTCGGGCTGGAGGTGCGGACCACCAAGGCGGTCACCCGCTTCGAGGCCGATCAGCCCAACTACCTCACCCAGCCGGTGGTGCAGGCGCTGTTCAAGCTGGCGCCGGGCAAGGTGCAGTCGGTGCGGACCGCCGACGGCAGCGTCATCGTGCGCCTGAAGCAGGTCGAGCCGGTCGACCTCGCCAAGGAGAAGGAAGCGCTCGAGCGCTTCGGCAAGCAGATCGACACCATGGTCGCCAACGACCTGGTCCTGCAGCTCGTCGCGGCGCTGCGCACCAAGTACGGCGTGTCGGTCGACGAGTCGGCGTTTGCGGCGGCCTTCCGGCCGCAGCAGCAGTAGACGTCGGCCGATGTCGATCTCGCCGGACTTCGATGCTTTCGCTGCGTGTTACGAATCGGGCAGGCCGCAGGTCGTGTCGACCAAGCTGGTCGCCGACCTCGAGACGCCGGTCTCGGCCTACCTCAAGCTCGCCGACGGCCGCGCCAATTCGTTCCTTCTGGAATCGGTCGAAGGCGGCTCGGTGCGCGGCCGCTATTCCATCATCGGCTTCAAGCCCGACATGATCTGGCGCTGCACCAAGGGCCACGCCGAGATCAACCGCCGGGCCCGCGCTGACGCCCAGGCCTTCGAGCCGCTGGAGGGACGGCCGCTCGAGACGCTGCGGCTGCTGATCCGCGAATGCCAGATGGACCTGCCGCCCGGCCTGCCGCCGATGGCCTCCGGCCTGTTCGGCTTCCTGGGCTACGACATGGTCCGCGACATGGAGCGGCTGCCCGACAAGAACCCCGACCCGATCGGTCTGCCCGACGCGGTGATGGTGCGGCCGACCCTGATCTGCATCTTCGACCGGCTGGAAGACAACGTCACCCTGGTGACGCCGGCCTGGCCGCAGGCCGGCATCGGCGCGCGCGCGGCCTATGAGGCGGCGCAGGAGCGGTTGGCCGATGCGGTGTCGGACTTCGAGCGCTCGCTGCCCTTCCGCCGCGAGAGCGCCGATGCGCTGAACGGCCTGCCCGAGCCGCAGGCCAACATGACCAAGGACGAATTCAAGGCAATGGTCGAGACCTGCAAGGAATACATCCGAGCGGGCGACGCCTTCCAGATCGTGCCGTCGCAGCGCTTCTCGCTGCCCTTCAAGCTGCCGCCGCTGTCGCTCTACCGGTCGCTGCGCCGCATCAACCCCTCGCCGTTCCTGATCTTCTTCGACTACGGCGACTTCTCGATCGTGGGCTCCAGCCCCGAGATCCTGGTGCGCCTGCGCGACGACATCGTCACCATCCGGCCGCTCGCCGGCACCATCCGGCGCGGCGCCACGCCCGAGGAGGACAAGCGGCTGGCCGAGACGCTGCTGGCCGACCCCAAGGAGCACGCCGAGCACCTGATGCTGCTCGATCTGGCGCGCAACGACGTCGGCCGGGTCGCCAAGATCGGCTCGGTCAAGGTCGTCGAGCAGTTCACCATCGAGAAGTACAGCCACCTCCAGCACATCAGCAGCCATGTCGAGGGCACGCTCGAGGACGGGCTGGAGGCGATCGACGCGCTGAAAGCCGGCTTCCCCGCCGGCACGCTGTCGGGCGCGCCCAAGGTGCGCGCCATGGAGATCATCGACGAGGTCGAGCCGGTGCGCCGCGGCATCTATGCCGGCTGCGCCGGCTACTTCGCCGCCAACGGCTCGATGGACACCTGCATCCTGCTGCGCACCGGCCTGGTGAAGGACAACACCATGTATGTCCAGGCCGGCGTCGGCGTCGTGGCCGATTCCGATCTCGAGGCGGAGTACCGCGAGAGCGTGCTGAAGGCGGCCGCCCTGGTTCGCGCGGCGGAAGAAGCCGTGCGGTTCGCGAGCGCCGGCAGTTGGACGGCCGGCAACACGAGGCGTTAGGCTCCTCCGCAACGCAGGGCTATCGCATATAGCGACTCCCCGTCGTCTCGACCGAGGCCCGCAGGGCCGAGTGGAGAGACCTTCTCTCGACGATAAGCCGCTTATCGTTGAGAGAAGGTCTCTCCACTCCGCGCTTCGTGCTCCGGTCGAGACGACGGCATTCTTCATATGCGATAGCCCTGCTCCGCAACGGAGGAGACCTCATGTCCGACTGGCAAAAACGCTACCAGCGCCTGCTGTTCGATCGCCCGCATCCCAAGGTGCTGCGGGTGACCATGAACCGCCCCGAGAAGTACAATGCCACCGACGCAATCATGCATCGCGAGCTGGCCGACGTGTGGCGCGACATCGACGGCGACGACACGGTCAATTGCGTGATCATCCAGGGCGCCGGCGGCAAGGTGTTCTCGGCCGGCGGCGACTTCGACATCATCGAAAAGAACATCAAGGACTACAACGCGCTGCTGCGCACCTGGAAGGAGGCGCGCGACATCGTCTACAACGTCATCAACTGCTCCAAGCCGATCGTCAGCACCATGCGCGGTCCCGCCGTCGGCGCCGGCCTGGTCGCGGGCATCCTGGCCGACGTCTCGATTGCCTCCAAGAAAGCCAAGATCATCGACGGCCACACCCGGCTCGGCGTCGCCGCCGGCGACCATGCCGTGATCGTGTGGCCGCTGCTCTGCGGCATGGCCAAGGCCAAGTACTACCTGCTGCTCTGCGAGGCGGTCGACGGCGAGGAGGCCGAGCGCATCGGCCTGGTCTCGCTGTGCGTCGAGGACGATCAGCTCGAAGCCAAGGGCCTCGAGGTCGCGACCAAGCTCGCCGAGGGCGCCCAGACCTCGATCCGCTTCACCAAGTACGCGCTCAACAACTGGCTGCGCATGATGGGGCCATCGTTCGACGCCTCGACGGCGCTCGAGATGCTGGGCTTCATGGGACCCGAGGTGAAGGAGGGCCTCGCCTCGCACCTCGAGAAGCGCAAGCCCAAGTTCGACCCCTATTCGCCCCTCTGAAGGAGCGCATCATGCGTGGATTGGACGGCAAGAACGTCATCGTCACCGGCGGCGGTGGCGCCATCGGCGGCGCCATCTGCCGGCGCTTCGCGGGCTACGGCGCCAAGGTCGGCGTGTTCGACAAGAATCTCGACGGCGCCAACAAGGTCGCCGAGACCATCAGGAACGACGGCGGCAAGGCTTTCGTGTCGGGCGTCGACATCGCCGACTACGACGCCGTCGGCAGCGCCATCCTGCACTTCGAGACCGAGATGGGCCCGACCGACGTGCTGGTGAACAATGCGGGCTGGGACCGCTTCGCCAACTTCGTCGACACCACGCCCGATCTCTGGGACCAGCTCATCGCCATCAATCTGCGCGGCCCGCTCAACATGAGCCACTTCGTGCTGAAGGGCATGGTGGCGCGCGGCCAGGGCCGCATCGTCAACATCGCCTCGGACGCAGGGCGGGTCGGCTCGTCGCAGGAGGCGGTCTACTCGGCCTGCAAGGGCGGCATCATCGCCTTCACCAAGACGGTGGCGCGCGAGGTCGCGCGCCGCGGCATCACCCTCAACGCCGTCTGTCCCGGCCCCACCGACACGCCGCTGCTGGCGGCCGTCGCCGGCGACGATGAGCGCGGCCAGAAGGTGCGCGCGGCCCTGGTTGGCGCCATCCCGATGAAGCGGGTCGGCCAGCCCGAGGATATCCCCGGCGCGGTCTGCTTCCTGGCGAGCGATGACGCCGCCTTCATCACCGGCCAGACGATCAGCGTGTCGGGCGGCTTGACCATGCACGGCTAGACGCGGCCTGAACCATGCGCCGTGAACCGATCGCGCCGCGGCCGGGCTGGCGGCAGAAGCTCGAACGACTGGGCTTCGGCTACTCCATGCTGGAGGGCAAGGCCTACTGGACCGAGCAGGCCTGTTACGCCTTCGCGTCCGACGAGATCGACACGCTGGAAGCGGCGACCGCGGCGCTGCACGGCCTTTGCCTCAAGGCGGTCGAGTACGTGGTCGCCAACAGGCTCTGGGAACGTATGTGCATCCCGCCGGCCTGGGGCGACTATATCGAGCAAGTCTGGCGGCGCGCCGATCCGACGATCTGCGGCCGCTTCGACCTCGCCTACGACGGCAAAGGCCCGCCCAAGCTGCTGGAATACAATGCCGACACGCCGACCGCCCTCTACGAGGCGGCCGTCGTGCAATGGTACTGGCTGAAGGACACCAAGCCCCAGGCCGACCAGTTCAATTCCATCCACGAGAAGCTGATCGACGCGTGGCGCGGCGTCCTGGCCAGGTTGCCGCCGGAAGCCCTGGTGCACTTCGCGCGTTTCGAGGACCATCCCGAGGACCTCGCGACCTCGGAATATCTGCGCGACACCGCGCTGCAGGCCGGCCTCGCCGGCAAGCCGATCGCCGTGCCGCAGGTCGGCTGGAACGGGCGGCGCTTCACCGACACCGACGGGATGCCGATCCAGGTGATGAGCAAGCTCTATCCCTGGGAATGGATGGTGCGCGAGGAATTCGGCACCCATGTGCTCACCGACACCACGGCATTCATCGAGCCCGCCTGGAAGATGATCCTGTCGAACAAGATGCTGCTGCCGCTCCTGTGGGAGGGCTTTCCGGGCCATGCCAACCTGCTGCCGGCCTTCGACACCGAGCACCCCGACCTCGGCAGTGCCTTCGTGAAGAAGCCGATATTCGGCCGCGAGGGCCACAACGTCACCATCGTCGGCCCGGGCCTGTTCGACACCGCGGCGGGAGACTATGGCAGCGAAGGCTATGTCTGGCAGGCCTACCAGCCGCTGCCGGTGTTCGACGGCAATCACGCGGTCGTGGGTTCATGGGTGATCGCGGGCCTCCCGGCCGGCATCGGCATGCGAGAGGACGAGCGGCGCATCACTCACAACAACAGCCGATTCGTGCCACACTATTTCGAATCGGGAGGCAGCCCATGAGCGAGCACAGTCGCGAAGTCTGGATCCAGCCGACCGGCGGCGCACTGGCCGCCGACGTGCACGGCGTCGACCTGTCGAAGCCGCTGAGCGACGCCACCTTCGGCCGCATCGCCCAGGCGTGGGCCGAGCATCTGGTGCTGCGCTTCTCCGGCCAGAAGCTCGACGATCCCATGCTGATGAAATTCAGCGCCCGCTTCGGCGAACTCGACCGCGTGCCGGTCGCCGCCGCGAATTTCGACCGCCTGGATTCCGGCCTGCTCAAGGAGGCGCAGGAATGGGTGGCGGTGATCTCGAGCGTCGTGAAGGACGGCAAGCCGGTGGGCGGGCTCGGCAGCTACGAGCTCGTCTGGCACACCGACATGTCCTACAATCCGATGCCGCCGCGCGCGAGCCTTCTCTATGCGCTGGAAGTGCCGGCCGATGGCGGCAACACCGGCTTCCTGAACATGTATGCCGCCTACGACACGCTGCCCGACGAGCTGAAGCGCGCCATCGAGGGCAAGACCTGCATCCACGATTCCAGCCGCAACTCGGCCGGCGAGCTGCGCCAGGGCTTCCAGCGCACCCTCGATCCGCGCCGCACGCCGGGCGCCGTGCATCCCCTCGTCCGCCTGCACCCCGTGACCGAGCGCAAGGCGCTGTTCCTCGGCCGCCGGCCCGGCGCCTACATCCACGGTCTCTCCGTCGAGGAGAGCGAGAGGCTCCTGGACGCGGTGTGGGCGCACGCCACGCAGGAGCGCTTCGCCTGGTACCAGAAATGGCGCGCCGGCGATCTCGTGATGTGGGACAACCGCTGCGTCATGCACCGGCGCGACGCCTTCGACGAGAGCCTGCGCCGCCTGATGCACCGCACACAGATCGTCGGCGAGCCGGTGCTGGCGGGGTAGAGCCTATTTCGATAAGGCGTCATCACTTCCTCCCCAGCAACGCTGGGGAGGTGTCGGCGTCTTACGCCGACGGAGGGGTCATGAGCGTCAGTTATGGTGCTCATGACCCCTCCGCCCGCTACGCGGGCACCTCCCCTTCGCGGGCTCCGCGAAGGGGAGGAATATGAGCCGTCACCGATAGCCGGACGCCTGCAGCTCGAACAGCTCGGCATAGAGGCCGGGCTTCGCCACCAGCTCGTCGTGGGTGCCGGCGGCTTCGACCCTGCCGTCGAGCAGCACGAAGATGCGGTCGGCCATGCGCACGCTCGAGAAGCGGTGCGAGATCAGCACGGCCGTCTTGCCCCTGCTCAATTCCTTGAAGCGCTGGAAGACCTCGAACTCGGAGCGGGCGTCGAGTGCCGCCGTGGGCTCGTCGAGGATGAGCACGTCGGCCTCGCGCATATAGGCGCGGGCGATGGCGATCTTCTGCCACTCGCCGCCCGAGAGCTCGATGCCGTTCTTGAAATTCTTGCCGATGCGCTGTGCGTAGCCTGCCGGCAGCCGGCCGATGACCTCGTCGGCGTGGCTGCGGGTCGCCGCCCGCTCGACGCGCTGGCGGTCGTCGCGGGCCGAGATGCGTCCCACCGCGATATTGTCGGCGGCGGTGAAATTGTAGCGCACGAAATCCTGGAAGATGACGCCCATGCTGCTGCGCAGCTCCTCGACGTCGTATTCGCGCAGGTCATGGCCATCGAGCAGGATGCGGCCCTCGTCCGGGTCGTACAGCCGGGTCAGCAGCTTCACCAGCGTGGTCTTGCCGGCGCCGTTCTCGCCCACCAGCGCCACCACCTCCCCTGCCTTGAGCGTGAAGCTGAGATGACGCACCGTCCAGTGCGTGGCGCCGGGATAGATGAAGCCGACATCCTCGAAGACGAAGCCTTCGCGGACCGGCCGGGGGAACGGTCGCGGGTTGTCCGGCGACAGGATCTTTGGCTTCATCTGGAAGAAGGAAAAGAGATCGTTGAGATAGAGCGCCTGGCCCGCGATCGCCGAGAAGCTGGTCATCAGCCCTTCCAGAAGAGCCCGCAGGCGGCGGAACGAGGCGGCGAGAAAAGAGAGATCGCCGATCGTGAATTCGCCTTCGAGCGTGCGCCACACGATATAGGCGTAGGCCAGGTAGTAGCCCGTGGTGCCGACACCGGTGAATACGCCGCCCCAGGCAGCCCGCCGCACGGCGATCGCGCGATTGGCCAGGTAGAAGCCGTCGGCCAGCCTTCGGTAGTGGTCGATCAGGAAGCGGTTCAGGCCGAAGATCTTCACTTCCTTTGCCGTCTCGATGCTGGCCGCCGTCTGGCGCACGTAGTCGAGCTCGCGACGCTCCGGGGTTCGGCTGAAGTCGAGCGTGTAGGTCTGGGCGTTGAAATGCACCTCGCCCAGGAACACCGGCACCAGCGCCACCAGCAGCAGGACGATCAGCCAGGGCGCGAAGACCATCAGGCCGGCGACGAAACTCAACACCGTCACCATGTCCTGCAACTGGCCGAACATCTGCGTCATCAGCGTCACCCTGCCGCTGGTCTGCCGGCGCGCCCGATCGAGCTGGTCCTGGAATGCCGCATCCTCGAAATCCTCGAGGTCGAGCGTCCGCGCATGTTCCATCAGGTTGACGCTCGACTCGTTGGTCAGGTGGTCCGACAACAGGCTGTCGACCAGCATCACGACCCTGCCGATCATGTCGGCCGTGAGCGCGAGCGCGAATTCGATCAGGATCAGCACGGTCATCCGGTCGAACTGGCCGCTGGCGAGCCAGTCCGGCAGTGTCGTCGGCCGCCCCGTCATCTGCGCCAGGCGGACGACGTCGTCGATGATCAGCTTGCCGACATAGAGCGTGGCGACCGGCAAGAGCGCGCGCGCCAGTCGCAGCAGCAGCGAGAAAAAGGTCAGCGAAGGGCTGGTCCTCCACACCATGACCATGAACGGTCGCAGGGTGCGGAGCGCGACGAACCGTGCCTTGAACGAATCCGCGTCGGGGGAAGCCGACCCCGAAGCGCGGCTGCGAGCCTGGGTAGCATGCTGCGGCATCGGCAAAATCCTCGACCGGTCAAGGCCAGCTTGCGTGCAAGCTCCAGCATAGCGGCAACGGCGCGCGACGCTAATACCGGAAGTTGTATCGTTTGAACCGGGTTCCGGGCGGCGGAACCCCTCGTCATCTGTAGCCGGCGGCCTGCAGCTCGAACAGTTCGGCGTAGAGACCGGGCTTGGCCAGAAGCTCCTCGTGCGTGCCGGCGGCTTCGACCTTGCCGTCGGCCAGCACGAAGATGCGGTCGGCCATGCGCACGCTCGAGAAGCGATGGGAGATCAGCACGGCCGTCTTGCCTTTGCTGAGCTCCTTGAAGCGCTGGAAGACCTCGAATTCGGCGCGCGCATCGAGTGCCGCCGTCGGCTCGTCGAGGATCAGCACCTCGGCTTCGCGCATGTAGGCGCGCGCGATCGCCACCTTCTGCCATTCGCCGCCGCTAAGCTCGACGCCGTTCTTGAAACGCTTGCCGATGCGCTGGCGGTAGCCCGCCGGCAGCCCGGCGATGACCTCGTCGGCCTGGCTGCTGCGCGCCGCCCGGGCGATGCGCGCGTGATCGCCGCGGGCGGCGATGCGTCCGACCGCGATATTGTCGCCGGCGGTGAAGTTGTAGCGCACGAAATCCTGGAAGATGACGCCCATGCTGCCGCGCAGCTGGTCGAGGTCGTAGTCGCGCAGGTCGCGGCCGTCGAGCAGGATGCGGCCCTCGTCGGGGTCGTAGAGCCGCGTCAGCAGCTTCACCAGGGTGGTCTTGCCAGCGCCGTTCTCGCCGACCAGCGCCACCACCTCGCCGGCCTTGAGCGTGAAGTCGAGATGGCGCACCGCCCAGCGGTCGGCGCCGGGATAGCGGAAGCCAACATCCTCGAAGACGAAGCCCTCGCGGATCGGCTTGGGAAACGCCAGCGGATGTTCCGGCGACAGGATCTCGGGCCGCATCTCGAAGAAGGAGAAGAGATCGTTGAGATAGAGCGCCTGGCCCGCCGTCGACGAGAAGCCCAGCAGCAGCCCTTCCAACAGGCTGCGCAGCCGCAGGAACGATCCGGCGAGGAAGGTGAGGTCGCCGATCGAGAACGCGCCGACCAGGGTGCGCCACACGATGTAGGCGTAGGCGATGTAGTAGCCCAACGTGCCGATCGTCGTGAACAGGCCGCCCCACGTGGCGCGGCGCAGCGCCAGCGCGCGGTTGGCGGCGTAGAAGGCATCCGCCAGGCCGGTGTAGTGCTCGATGAGGAAGCGGTGGAGGCCGAAGATCTTCACTTCCTTGGCGGTCTCGACGCTGGCGGCCGTCTGGCGCACATAGTCGAGTTCGCGGCGCTCGGGCGTGCGGCCGAAGTCGAGCTGGTAGGTCTGCGCATTGAAATGCGCTTCGCCCAGGAACACCGGCACCAGCGCCACCAGCAGCAGGACGATCAGCCAGGGCGCGAAGACCAGGAGACCGGCGGCGAAGCTCGCGACGGTGACGATGTCCTGGGCCTGCCCGAGCAGCTGCGACATCAGGGTGAGGCGGCCGCTGGTCTGCCGGCGCGCCCGCTCGAGCTGGTCCTGGAACTCCGCATCCTCGAAATCCTCGAGATCGAGGGTGGCGGCGTGTTCCATCAGGCTGACGCTCGAGGCGTTGGTCACGCGCTCCGACAAGAGGCCGTCGACGAACTCGACGATGCGGCCCAGGATATCCGACAGGACAGCCAACGCGAGCTCGGCCAGGAGCAGCACCCCCAGCCAGTTGAGCAGGCCGCTCGCCAGCCAGTCCGCGAACGTCGCCGGCCGCCCCGGCAGCTGCACCAGATGCACCACGTCGTCGATGATCAGCTTGCCGATATAGAGGGCGACGACCGGCAGCAGCGCCCGCACCAGTCGCAACAGCAGCGACGAAAGGGTGAGCGACGGGCTGGTCCGCCAGACCATCGCGATGAACGGTCGCAAGGTGCGAAGTGCGCTGAACCGTTCCTTCAGGGAGCCGATGTTCGGACGAGACATCCGGGACAATCCTCAGCTTGGCGAGCCGGCCGGCGGGTCATGGCTCACCTCATGATCGGGCGGCAGCCGCGGCGCATAGCCGGCGCGCTGGAAGACCGATTCGTGGATCAGCGACTTCGGCGGCAACCAGCGTCGCCGGCTGGAGTTGGCGCGAAGACTCTCCGCCCCGGTGGCATAGTCG
>Ga0210402_10001744_pt1 | contig 22092 bp, 33 predicted proteins | sample IncBWC7MmetaG_FD_161055 | JGI IMG/M metagenome (GOLD analysis project Ga0210402, IMG submission 161055) | Forest soil microbial communities from Barre Woods Harvard Forest LTER site, Petersham, Massachusetts, United States - Inc-BW-C-7-M | ecosystem: Environmental > Terrestrial > Soil >... | reverse complement strand
TTTGCCGTTGAGTGACAGCGCCATGGCTATTGTTCTCCCCCTCCCCTTGCGGGAGGGGGTTGGGGGGAGGGGGCTCGGACCGCAAGGCCCCCTCCCCCCAACCCCCTCCCGCAAGGGGAGGGGGAGCCATCAATCCGGGCTCTCGTCATCCCCTGCTTCATCACACCCGCTCCTCGCTCTGACGCGACAGGATGGCACTGAACTCGGAGCCGAATCCTTCGAGGCGCGACGCAAACCGGGCAAGATCGTTGCTGATCTTGTTGTAGGCCAGCACGGCGGGAATTGCCGCCACCAAGCCGATCGCGGTGGCGAACAACGCCTCGGCGATGCCGGGCGCCACCACGGCCAGGTTGGTGTTATGCATAGCGGCAATCGCGGAAAAACTGTGCATGATGCCCCACACCGTGCCGAACAGCCCGATGAACGGCGCCGTGGCGCCAACCGAGGCGAGAAAGATCATCCAGCGCTCCAGCCGGTCCATCTCGCGCTGGACAGTCACGGTGATCGCCCGATCGACGCGCTCGCGGACCGAGCTGCGGCTGATGTCGGCGCCGGCAACGCGCACCGAGCGGCGCCATTCGCCCATCGCGGAGCCGAACACAGCGGCCATCGGATGCGTCGGGTTGCTCGCCTGCTGGTCGAACAGTTCATCCAGGCTGCCGCCCGACCAGAACCTGTCCTCGAACCCGTCGGCCTCACGGTTCACCTTGCGCAGGCTCGACCATTTCTCGAACACCACCGCCCAGACCCAGACGCTGGCCGCGAGCAGGCCGATCATGACTATTTTGACAACGGGGTCGGCCTCAATGAAGAGGCTCCACAGCGAGAGATCCGCCCCCGGCGTCGCAAGATTGGCTGCATCGACTGCCCGATCCACCTGCTACTCCATATCCTGTTCGGCCTAGCCCGGACTGCGGTCCGGAGCGCACGCCGCGTTGCACATTTCCGTCAGAACCGTCCGCCAGCGCCGCGGCAGGCGTCCCGGTCTGCCCTCTCCCGGCTTCACGCAGGCAAGCCGCACCGTCAGCAGAGCACACGATCCTTGCGGCCCACGTACGTCCTGGCGCAGCAGGACCGACGCACCCCCCACCGCGAGCGGTTCGGTTACCACAGTCAGCGATTCGTCGAGACGGGCAGGACGCAGATAGTCCACTTCGACGCGCCGCACCATGAACATCAAGGAGAACTGCCCCAGCAGCTCGGCATGCGGGACGCCGAGATCCCGCAGGGCCTCGGTGCGGGCACGTTCGGCGAAGCGGAGGTAGGCGGCATGATAGGCGACTCCGCCGGCATCGGTGTCCTCGTAATAGACGCGCACCGCATAGCAATGCCGGCCGTCTTGTGTAATGGAGGCGGGATTGCCGTTCATTCATGGTCCGGTGGCGCGGCGTCACGCAGCAGATCGAGCTGATCCGGCGTGCGCGAAGGCGGCGGCATGTCGAGGTGACGCCAGCCCGGCTCGCCCAGCATACGGCCGCGGCTTGTGCGCAGCACGAGGCCTTCCTGGATCAGGAACGGCTCGATCACGTCCTCCAGCGTATCGCGCGCCTCGGCCAGCGCGGCGGCCAGCGTCTCGACGCCCACCGGCCCGCCGGCGTGGTGTTCGGCGATGCGGAGGAGGTAGCGCCGGTCCATCGCGTCCAGGCCCAGCCGGTCCACCTCCAGCCGGTTCAACGCCGCATCCGCCGCCTTGCGGTCCACTTCGGCGGTGCCGGCCACTGCGGCAAAGTCGCGCACCCGGCGGAGCAGCCGTCCGGCAATGCGCGGGGTGCCGCGCGAACGCCGCGCGATCTCGGCAGCGCCGTCACGGGTCAACGGCACGCCGAGCTTCTCGGCGCCACGGCCGACGATGAGCTCCAGTTCGGCCGGCGTATAGAATACCAGGCGCAACGGGATGCCGAAGCGGTCGCGCAACGGGGTGGCGAGCAGGCCGGCCCGCGTGGTGGCACCGATCAGCGTGAAGGCTGACAGGTCGATGCGCACCGAGCGCGCCGCCGGCCCTTCACCGATGATCAGGTCAAGCTGGAAATCTTCCATCGCGGGGTAGAGCACTTCCTCGATAGCCGGCTGCAACCGATGGATCTCGTCGATGAACAGCACATCCCTCGCCTGGAGGTTTGTCAGGATTGCGGCGAGGTCCCCTGCCCGCTGGATCACCGGACCGGACGTGGCGCGGAAGCCGACCCCGAGTTCGCGCGCCACGATCTGGGCCAGCGTCGTCTTCCCCAGGCCCGGAGGGCCGTGCAGCAGCACGTGGTCCAGCGCCTCGCCGCGGTCGCGCGCGGCCTGGATGAACACAGCAAGGTTTTCGCGGCTGGCCTGCTGGCCGACGAATTCCCGCAGCGTCTGAGGCCGCAGGCTGGCCTCGGCCGCATCCTCCGCGCGCCGCATGGGCGAGACTTCCCGGCCATTCTCCCCCTCCCCTTTGGGGAGGGGGTCGGGGGGCGGGGTCGAGGACGGCGCTGGCGCGGCCCCCTCCCCCCGCCCCCCTCCCGCAAGGGGAGGGGGAGTCTGACCTCGGCCACGGACGCGCCCGCTCATGTCGGCGCCCTCTGCGCCAGTTCCTTCAGGCTATCGCGGATCACCGCGTCAAGCGGCGCCGCATCGCCGAGCCGTTCGACCGTGCGAGCCACCACCGACTGCGCTTCCGGCCGGCGGTATCCAAGATTGACCAACGCCGAGATCGCATCCTCCGCAACCCCGGGCGGACCGAGCCGAGGCGCGGCGAACCCGGGCGCCGACGGCATGGCGCCGGCCTTGTCGCGCAACTCCGTAAGCAGCCGCACCGCCAGCCGCGCACCGACACCAGGCGCACGCGTTAGGCTGGCGCGATCCCCGGCGGCGATGGCCGAGACCAGATCGCGCGGCGACAGCGCCGACAGCACGGACAGCGCGACCCTGCCGCCGACGCCCTGCACCGTAGTCAGCAGGCGGAACCAGTCGCGTTCGGCCGAATCCACAAAGCCGTAGAGCAGGATGGCGTCCTCTCGGACGTGCGTTTCCACCAGCAGTCGTGCGGCAGCCGGCGGAGCGGGCAGCGCGGCCAATGTGCGTGTGGAGGCCTGCACCAGGTAGCCGACACCGTTCACATCTATGATGCAGCGCCCATCCTCGAGGGCCTCGACGCGGCCGGTCAGCTGGGCGATCACGCGCTCCTCACCCGACTGCTCCAGGCCATCCGGCTGGCCCGGTGATGCGCGTGGCAGATCGCCACCGCCAGCGCATCTGCCGCGTCCGCCCGGCGGATCGCGCCGCCCGGCAACAGCTGACGCACCATCATCTGCACCTGCGCCTTTTCGGCCCCGCCGGTCCCGACCACCGCAAGCTTCACCGCCTTGGCGCCATATTCGGTGACCGGAATGCCAGCCAGCGCAGGGGCGAGCAGCGCCACGCCACGCGCGTAGCCAAGCTTCAGCGTGGCGGTGCCATTGCGGTTCACGTAGGTCTCCTCGATCGCCGCCTCGTCCGGCCGGAACTGCGCCATCAGCGCCACCAGCGCGTCATGCAGCGCCTTCAACCGCGCCGGCACGCTGGTTGCGCTGTCGGTCGCGATGATGCCATCGGCAATATGGCGCAGATGGTTGCCATCAACCTCGATCACCCCCCAGCCGGTGATGCGCAGGCCTGGGTCGATGCCGAGCAGTCGTACCATTGGCGAATCGCGCCCCTGTTCATGGCCTGTGCTGCTATACGATGGACCGAGGCGTCATTCTATGGCTGTAATATTGGCCATAATCCACGAGGCTCAGTATGGGCACCTATGGCGTCGCGGAAGCGAAAAATCGTCTGTCCGTCCTGATCGGCAAGGCAATCGTGGGCGAGGAGGTGGTGATCACGCGACACGGCAAACCCGTCGCAGAGTTGCGTTCGAGAGCCCCGCGAAATGCCAAATCCTCCAGGGCCATGCTTGAGTGGCTGCTGGCCCGCACCCAGGCACGCAAGAGCGTCGGCATCACGTCGGTCGAACTGCTCAACCAGATGTACGAAGAAGTTGATAGGTGAGCCTGTATCTCGACGCCAGCGTTATCATTCCCACGGTTGTCGATGAACGGTTCACCAAGACCGTTGGCGCGTTCCTGCTTGGCTGCGGCGACAATCTGACCGTCAGTGATTTTGCAGCCGCCGAAGTTGCCTTCGCATTGTCCCGGCTGGTCCAGATGGGCGTGCTGGAGATCGCGAAGCGGAGCAGAGATTGGCAGACTTCGACGTCTGGCGAGCCGGCGAGATCGACACTGCCGAGATGGACGCGCACGACTGCCGGCTGGCCAACACCTACGCTCGCCGCTTCGATCTGAAGCTGCGTGCGCCGGACGCTCTGCATGCGGCGATGTGCCGGCCGCTTGGGCTGCAGCTTGCTACGCTCGATCGGCGGCTCGCCGCGGCTCGAGGCTATTGCAGCTGCCCTATTCCCGCCGCCCGATCCGCTGGCTGTGTCGCTGGCCCGGCGACCAGTTCTGTCAGCCCGAGCTTCGCCAGCACGCGATCAACCATCTCGTCCACGTCGACAACCAGAACATTGGAATTGTAACGGTCGAATAGCTCTATGGACGGTGTGTTCGTCACGGCACTGACGACCGGGCCAAATCTATCTTTGTTCGCGACCAGCATGGCGGAGCCGCTCGCGAACTGATGTCCCGCCAGCCGTTGCGCATGGCCAGGGTTGTCGCGCCAGGCCGCTAGCTTCTCGCTACCTTGGTCGGTGAACAGGGCGGCGAGGTTCCCGGCACGCTGCGCGGCGACGCCGAGGCGCATCAGCTCGGCCGTCAGGGCGATCTGATAAACGCGTCGGAGCGTGAGTAAGTGCCCGTCGCCAAGTTCGATCGCCGGTTGATCGCTCTTGCGCAGCAAGATGATAGCCGGCTCGCGACTGAGCCAACTTTTGAGCGTGGCCGGCCCAATGCCGGCAGCGGCGCACGCGTCGGAGGTCGTGAAACGTGGAGCATCGAGGTCGATCATGCCCGGCGCACACATCGCTGGTATTCGCTTCGCCTGTGCCTCCGGCGAGCCGGCCGGGCGAGTGGAGTCCACCATGCTAAAAATGGCACCAGGGCCGCCCCTGCGGCCAACAAACCAAGTGTTGCCCGGGCAAACGGGTAGTTAGGGCTCTCTCTGCCACTAGCAATCTGGTGAAAGCCGCGAGGCGGTCGCCGGCGCCAGACTGGGCGACCTCGTAATCGGATGTTGCATTATGATAGGCATCAATCAGTTCGATATCGGTTTTCATCTGCCGCGCCCTTTGCTGGCCCGCTAACCAGTGAACTGGGAACGGGCCCGTGACCAAACATGATCACGGTTTCGTGATGTTGCAAGTGGCTGGGGGCGCGTCACCCAGAATACTTGCTGACGGGGCATGGCGGGAGCGCCGTCCCGTCACGCCGACAGCTTCTGCATCACCGCATCCGGAATATCGAAGTTCGCGTACACGTTCTGCACGTCGTCGCTATCTTCCAGCACGTCGAGCAGCTTAAGCACCGACGCGGCACGGTCCTCGTTCAGCGTGACACTTGTCGTGGGGCGCCAATCGAGCCGCGCGCTCTCCGGCGGTCCGAACCGCGCCTCCAGCGCATCGCGCACGGCGAAGAAATCATCGACCGCCGCGGTCACCTCGTGCGCCTCCGCATCGCTCGCCACGTCTTCGGCACCCGCCTCGATCGCCGCTTCCAGCATGTCATCGCCACTTGCGACAGACGCCGGATAGCGGATCACCCCCAGCCGGTTGAACAGGAAGCTTACCGAATTGGTCTCGCCCAGCGCCCCGCCATGCTTGGCGAACGCCGATCTTATGTCCGAAGCAGTCCGATTGCGGTTGTCGGTCAGCGCCTCGACGATGATTGCCACCCCGGCCGGACCGTAGCCCTCGTAGCGCACCTCGGCATAATCCTCGCCCCCCGCCCCGCCGGTCGCCTTCTTGATCGCCCGATCGACTGTGTCCTTCGGCATGTTCGCCTGCCGCGCCGCCACCACCGCCGAGCGCAGCCGCGGGTTGGCGGCGGGGTCGGGCAGACCCTGGCGAGCGGCAACCGTGATCTCGCGGATCAGCCTGGCAAACTGCCGGCCGCGGCGCGCATCCTGGGCGCCCTTCCGATGCATGATGTTTTTGAACTGGGAATGTCCGGCCATCGCTCACGGGGTCAGTGTTCAAAGTTCAGTCGTTCCATGGCACAACTTACACCGACAGCGCATGAGGAGGCGAGAGTGACCGACGCACCCGGCTGGCCAGGTATCGCGCCGCGCTGGACCTCCAGCGCCAAGAGCGGCATCGGCACCGCGCTGTCGCCGGTCAGCCGCGTGTGGTTCACGCTGAGCCACGGCATCCTGGACGAGATCTACTATCCGCGCGTCGATCAGGCGTGCACGCGCGACTTCGGCTTCATCGTCACGGACGGCGCCGGCTTCTTCGCCGAGGAGAAACGCGACTGCACGTTCGATCTGTCGCGGCTGGAGGACGGCGTGCCGGCCTTCCAGCTGACCAGCACGCATGAGGGCGGACGTTTCCGCATCATCAAATACGTGCTGACCGATCCGCGCGCCGACGTCGTCATGCAGCGCGTCCGGCTGGAGATTCTCAACGGCCCGCCGCTCCGCCTGTTCGCGCTGCTTGCGCCGCATCTGGTCAACGGCGGTGCGCACAACACCGGCTGGATCGGCGACTACAAGGGCCATCGCCTGATGTTCGCCGAGGGCGACGGCACCTGCCTGGCGCTCGGCGGTTCGCGGCCCTTCCTCGCCGTCTCGGCCGGCTTCGTCGGCGCCAGCGACGGCTGGCAGATGCTCCACGCCACCGGAAGTCTGACCGAACAGTACGACCGCGCCGCCGACGGCAACGTCGCCCTGACCGCCGAATTCACCGAGCCGGAAACCGAGTTCCTGCTCGCGCTCGGCTTCGGCCGCACTGCGCCCGAGGCTGCGTTTCGGGTGCGCGCGAGCCTGCAGACCCCGTTCAACACACAGCTCGAGGAATACGCCGCGGGATGGCGCGGCTGGCAGGCGCCGCTGCGTTCGCTCGATCGCAATGTGGACGGGCACAATGTCTATCGCGTCAGCACGACCGTGCTGCGTTGCCACGAGAGTCCGACCTTCCCCGGCGGGCTGATCGCGAGCCTCTCCATCCCCTGGGGCATCAGCAAGGGCGACGACGACATCGGCGGCTACCACCTCGTCTGGCCGCGCGACCTCGCGCAGACTGCCGGCGCGTTCCTCGCCTGTGGCGCCCACACCGAGGTGCTGCGCGTGGTGCGCTATCTGCGCGCCATCCAGGAGGATGACGGCAGCTGGCCGCAGAACTGCTGGCTGGATGGCTCGCCATACTGGGGCGGTATCCAGCTCGATGAATGCGCCTTTCCGATGCTGCTGCTGGACATGGCCTGGCGCGAGGGCGCATTGCCGCGACCGCTGCTTCAGGCGTTCTGGCCGATGGTGGCGCGTGCGTCGGGCTTTGTCGTCGGCCATGGCCCCCGGACCAACCAGGACCGTTGGGAGGAAAATGCCGGCTACACGCCGTTCACGCTCGCTGTGCAGATCGCTGCCCTGCTCGCCGCCGCCGAACTGGCGGAGGCATGCGAAGTCGATGACGTCGCAGACTTCCTGCGCGATACGGCGGATGCCTGGAATGAGCAGATCGAGGATTGGATCTACGTCGCCGACACGCGGCTCAGCCACGAAGTCGGCGTGGCAGGATACTACGTCCGCATCGCGCCCGAGGTGCCAGGCGAGGCGCGTGCCGCGCTCCGCGGAACAGTCGAGGTGCGCAACCGTTTCGGCGAGGCGTCGCACGTCGAGGCTGACGAACTGATCAGCACCGACGCGCTGGCCCTGGTGCGCTTCGGATTACGGGCGGCCGATGATCCGCGCATCACCGACACTGTGAAGGTGATCGATCACGTGCTGCGGGTGGACCTGCCCTACGGCCCCGGCTGGCGACGCTACAACGGCGACGGCTACGGCGAGCATCACGACGGCAGGCCGTATGACGGCACCGGCATCGGCCGCGTCTGGCCGCTGCTCGCCGGCGAACGCGCGCATTACGAGTTGGCGGCCGGCCGCCGCGCCGAGGCGGAACGGTTGTTGGCGGCGCTGGAAGCCGGTGCCAGTCCTGGAAAGCTGCTGCCGGAGCAGGTCTGGGATATGCCTGCGATCCCGGAACGTGAGCTGTTTCCCGGCCAGCCCAGCGGCTCGGCGATGCCGCTGGTCTGGGCCCACGCCGAGCACATCAAGCTGCTGCGGTCGCTGGCGGACAATGCTGTGTTCGACCGGCCGCCGCAGACGGTGCGCCGTTATCTGCGGGAGAAGCACGCGGTGCGGTGCCACCCGTGGCGTCCGGACTGGCGACCGCCATCCGTCCCGGTGGGCCGCGTGCTGCGGCTCGACCTTTCCGAGCCGGCGCTGGTGCATTGGAGCGCGGATGGCTGGGAGACGCGCACCGACGTGCAGACGCGCGACACAGGGTTGGGTATCCACACGGCGGACATTCCGACGGACGGTTTCGTACCGGGCCGGGACATTGTCTTCACCTGGATGAACCTGGCCACCGGCAAATGGATCGGCAGCGATTACAACGTCACAATTGGCGATGGCTGACGGCGCGTCACGCGGCGGGCATCGCAAAGCCATTCGCTTGGCGCGCAAGTGGAGAGCGTAGCCGTGCTGTTCTGTCGCGCAATACGAACGAGCGATACAGTTTACTTTCCGGCTTGGCCTCCCCCGTCATGGCGGGCGAAGGCCCGCCATCCACGACTTTGCTGATCACAGCACGAAAAGACGTGGATGGCCGGCCTTCGCCGACCATGACGGTGTCGTCGACCGGTGGGGCGCTCGGGCCGTTGGGATAAAAGGTTGCGTTTAGTTCTAATGTAACGAAACAGGAGGAGACAAGGTCATGGCTTCTATTCGGCACATTGCGATCGCGAGCAAGGACCCGGCGGGCACCGCTGAGTTCTACAAGAAACACTTCGACCTGAAGGAGCTGTACCGGCAGCCGAAAGAGACCGGCAACGACGGCGTCTGGCTCAGCGACGGGTACATCTATTTTGCCATCCTGAAATATGGGCCGAATACGCCGAAGCTCGGCCCGGACCAGTCGTCGGACTTCTGCGGCATCCATCATATCGGCTTCATGGTGGACGATCAGCGGGCGAAGGTGGCGGAGCTGGAAGCGGCGAACGTGCCGTACGTGCAGAGCAATCCGGAGGGGGCGCAACGGGCGAGCCTGATCAGGAACGCTCCGAACGAGAAGTTCATAGGCCCGGACTGGGTGCACTTCGACGTTCGCGAAAAAGGCTGGAACGAGGCGATCCGCTCCAACACCCAGCTCTATGAGCTGACGCCGGTCACGTCGGACCGCTGAAGCAACACCCGGACTATGGGACAGCAGGATCAAACTGCTGTCCCCATCGCCTCCTGCTCGGTCCCGCGACGGTGCGCGCCGTTCCTTGCGACGCGACGGCCGATGCGGTGACCGCTGTTGGGGAGCAATCCAACGCTGCTGAGTGGCCGGCTGTGCCGCCAAGCGGAAGAACGCCGCGTGGCGGGTCCATCGGTGATATTGACGGTTTCGCGGCTCAATAGCCCACCCCACACAATCGCTGTGTACGCTTCATGGCCGCCGTCGCCGGCGGAACTAACGCAACACTCGCTACCAGGCGGGGGCGGCCCCTTACCTGGGCCGGGCTTCCACCGGCTGGAACCCGCCGGCTTCCTGGCGCACCCATCCACGTTTTTGCTTGCTGGGATCAGCAAACACGTGGATGGCCGGCCGTCACCGGCCATGACAATGAAGGTGCGATCGTTGCTCCACTGGGAGCCCTTATTCCGCGGCGGATCCTAAATCCGCCATGCCTGTGCTCCCTCCATCGTGAAGGTGGCAGTCATCACATGGCCCGGCTCCTTTCCGAGTGCACGCAGCACGCGGGGACGCACGGTTGGTTCGACAATGAAAAATATGTAGCCGCCACCGCCGGCGCCCGTGACCTTTCCGGCCAGCGCTCCCGCATCCCTCGCAATATCGAATATCCGGTCTATGCTGTCGTTCGTGATACCATCCGCAAGATTCTTCTTGGTCTCCCAGGCCGAGCCCAGAATCTCCGCGAAAGTTCTTAGATCGTTGCGCAACAACGCCTCTTTCATGCGAACCGCGTCGCGCTTGATCTGATGCAGCGCCGCGAGTGTGGCGGGGCTGTTGTCCTTCATGCCCTCGACCTGCCGACCGATGATCGATGCAGAGCTGCGGGACACACCGGTGAAATACAGCACCGTCATCGCTTCAAGCTCGTAGAGCGTAGCAGGCCGGATCCGAAGAGGATTCACGATCACCTGGTCTCTACGGAACTCCATGAAGTTCACGCCACCAAATGTCGCGGAATACTGATCCTGCCTGCCGCCCAACTGGCCAATGTCGACTCGCTCGATGTCGTGGGCCAATTGCGCGATGTCGTATTCGCCGAGCGGCAATGCCAGGAGCTCACGGTAGGCCTGGAGCATCGCAACGACCAGAGTGGAGGACGAACCAAGTCCGGAACCCGGCGGCGCATCGCAATACGTCGTGACAGTAACCGCCAACGGTGCGCCATTCAGGAACTCTTTGACGATCCGCTTGTAGACGCCCTGATGCAGCGCGAGCCCTGACTTCCGATCGATCTCGAAGTCGGGCGAACCTTCGAAGCAGGCCTCGTTGTCCACGGCTATGAATTGAACCTTGCCATCCGCGCGCATCGCGATCGATGCATGGGCATGCATCGCGATCGTCGCGTTGAGCACGATACCACCGTGATCATCGCAAAATGGCGGAACGTCCGTGCCGCCGCCACCGAAGCCCAGCCGCAACGGCGCTCGCGCCCGCACTTTGGAGATCCTCATCGGATCGGCAAGCAGCGATCCCGCGATGACCGGCAAAAGCATGTCCCCCATCAGCGGGATCGAAGCTAGCGGGCTGCCCAGAGCCGGGCAAGCCGATGGGACTTCACTCTTGCAGAAGGTCGATCATCAGGAGGTGTGGCCCGACATCGTTGCGAGATCGCAGCACAACAGCCGACGCCAGGGGCGGTTCAAGCGATGGCGCGCTAACCCCCCAGCACCCGGCCGATCTGCCGCGCCACCTCATCGATATCCGCCATGCCATCGACCGTCCGCAGGATACCCTGCGCGGCGTAATGAGGCAGAATTGGTTCGGTCTGGCGATGATACGCCTGCAGCCGCGCCACCACGGTCTCACGATTGTCGTCGGCCCGGCGGACGAATTTGCCCGACCCACAGACATCGCACTTGCCCGCCACCTGCGTCGGCTTGAACGTATCATGGTAGCCGGCGCCGCAGTTCGCGCAGGTGAAGCGCCCGGCGATACGGTCAACCAGTGCCGCGTCATCCATCCGCAATTCAATCACCGAGTCGAGCTTCCGGCCCTTCTCGGCCAGCAGGCGGTCGAGCGCCTCGGCCTGGGGCACGGTCCGCGGGAATCCGTCCAGGATGAACCCCTTGGCCGCGTCGGGTTCGTCCACACGGTTGCCGAGCATGCGGATGATGATGTCGTCGGAGACGAGGGCACCCGATTCCATCACCGCCTTGGCTTCGCGCCCGATCGGCGTGCCGGCTGCCACCTCGGCTCGCAGCATGTCACCAGTGGAAATCTGGGCGATGCCGTAGCGGTCCTCCAGGCGTTTGGCCTGGGTGCCCTTCCCCGCGCCGGGCGGGCCCAGCAGGATCAGGTTCACCGTCGCCCTCGGACGCGCGCCTTGCGGATCAGGCCCTCGTACTGGTGCGCCAGGAGATGCGACTGGATCTGGGTGACCGTGTCCATGGTGACCGAAACGACAATCAGGATCGAAGTGCCGCCGAAGTAGAACGGCAGCCCGTAGTCGCTGATCAGGATCTCCGGCAGCAGGCACACGGCGACAAGATACAGCCCTCCCACTGTCGTCAGCCGCGTCAGCACGTAGTCGAAGTATTCCGCGGTGGCACTGCCTGGTCGAATGCCCGGAATGAACCCGCCGTACTTCTTCAGGTTGTCCGCGGTCTCCTCCGGGTTGAACACAACCGCGGTGTAGAAATACGAGAAGAAGATGATCATCGCCGCGTACACAGCCATGTAGAGCGGCGTCCCGTGCGACAGCTCCGTCCCGATCCATTGCACCCAGCCCGTCCCCGCGCCTTGCGAGAAGCCGGCAATGGTCGCCGGAATCAGCAGGATGGAGCTGGCGAAGATCGGCGGGATCACACCCGACGTGTTGATCTTCAGCGGCATATGCGTCGAATCGCCGCCGAACATCCGCGTGCCGACCTGGCGCTTCGGATATTGCACCACGATCCGTCGCTGCGCGCGTTCGATGAACACGATGAACGCGATCACCAGAACGGCGAGCACCATGAACCCGACGATAAAGAACGGCGACAGCGCGCCCGTGCGGCCGAGGTCGAGCAGTGAGGCCAGTGCGTTCGGCAGGTTGGCGACAATGCCCGACATGATGATCAGCGATGTGCCGTTGCCGACGCCGCGGGCAGTGATCTGCTCGCCGATCCACATCAGGAACATCGTGCCGCCGACCAGCGTGATCACGCAGGAGAAGCGGAAGAAGAAGCCCGGATCGATCACCGCCGCGCCGAATTGCCCGCGCATGCTCTCAAGCCCCACGGCGATGCCGTAGGACTGGAACATGGCGATGAACACCGTAAGGTAGCGGGTGTACTGGTTGAGCTTCTTGCGCCCCGTCTCGCCCTCTTTCTTCAGCGCCTCGAGCGTGGGGACGGCCGCTGTCATAAGCTGGATGATGATGCTCGCACTGATGTACGGCATGATGTTGAGCGCGAACACCGTCATGCGCCGCAGCGCGCCGCCGGTGAACATGTCGAACATGCCGAGGATGCCGCCGCCGTGCTGTTGCAGCATCTCGGTCATCACCGAGGCATCGACGCCGGGGACTGGGATGTAGGTCCCGATGCGGTAGACAACCAGCGCCGCCAGGGTGAACCAGATGCGCCTTTTTAGCTCGGTCGCCTTCGAGAGGACGCCGAGGCTGAGATTCGCTGCAAGCTGCTCGGCCGCGGAGGCCATGGTCCGTCCCTCGTCAATCGCGCCCTATTTTCCGCCTACGCTGGCAGCAAAGCAAGATTCACCACAAAGACACGAAGGCACGAAGGTTACGGTCCGTATCTTCGTGCCTTCGTGTCTTTGTGGTGGATCTTCTTATGCTTCCGCCGCCGGTTCGGCTTTGGCCACCGTCGTCGTCACCGATCCGCCCGCCTTCTGCACCGCCTCGATCGCCGCAGCCGATGCGCCGGAGACCGTAATGGTGATCGCCCGGCTGATTGCGCCATCGGCCAGCAGCCGCACGCCACTCAGCTTGCCGCGCACCAGACCGGCATCGCGCAAGGTGTTCTCGTCGATCGGCTGCCCGGCATCCAGCTTCCCGGCCGCAATCGCCGCCTCCAGTGTGCGGAGGTTCACCGGCGAATATTCCTTGCGGAACAGATTGTGGAAACCGCGCTTCGGCAGGCGCCGGTAGATCGGCATCTGTCCGCCCTCGAAGCCGTTCATCGACACGCCGGTGCGTGCCAGCTGGCCCTTGACCCCCTTGCCGGAGGTCTTGCCCTTGCCCGAGCCGATCCCGCGCCCAAGCCGTTTGGACTTGGGGCGGGCACCGGGATTGTCGCGCAGTTCGTTCAGCTTCATCTCAGGACAGCTCCTCCACCTTCACCAGGTGGGCCACCTTGTTGATCATGCCGCGCACCGAGGGCGTGTCCTCCAGCTCGCGCCTCCGCCGCATCTTGTTCAGCCCCAGCCCGATCAGCGTCTCCTTCTGGCCGGGCTTGCGGCCGGCCGGCGAGGCGGTCTGCGTCACCCGCACCTTAGGCATTGGCGGTCTCCCCCTCCGCCGGAGGTGCAGGCGGGGGCGCCGTCTCGCGACGAGCGAACAGCTCGGACACCTTCTTGCCGCGCCGCGTCGCCACCGAACGCGGCGAGGCGCAGCGCTGAAATGCGGCGAATGCTGCCTTGACCATGTTGTGGGGATTGCGGCTGCCGAGCGACTTCGCCACGACATCGCCCATCCCGAGGGTCTCGAACACGGCGCGCAACGGACCGCCGGCGATGATGCCGGTGCCGGCGACCGCGGTGCGCATCACCACCTTGCCGGCGCCGTAGCGGCCTTCGATGTCGTGATGCAGCGTGCGGCCTTCCTTCATCGGTACGCGGATCATGCCGCGCTTGGCGCGTTCGGTCGCCTTGCGGATCGCCTCCGGCACCTCGCGCGCCTTGCCCGCGCCGTAGCCGACACGGCCCTTCTGGTCGCCAACCACCACCAGCGCGGCAAAGGCAAAGCGCCGTCCGCCCTTCACGACCTTCGCAACGCGATTGATCGTCACGAGCTTGTCGATGATGCCGTCTTCGTTGTCGCGATCCCGGTCGCGATCCCGACCGCCCCGACCGCCTTCTCTCGCTTCACGTGCCATTCAGTTCATTCCTCAGAACGCGAGCCCGCCCTCGCGGGCGGCGTCGGCCAGCGCCTTGATGCGCCCGTGATAGAGATAAGCGCCGCGGTCGAACACCACTTCCTTCACGCCCGCGGCGATAGCGCGTTCTGCCACCAGCTTGCCCACCGCCGCGGCCGCTGCCTTGTCGGCGCCGGTGCGCAGGCCCTCGCGCAGCGTCTTGTCGAGCGACGAAGCGGCAGCCAGCGTGCGGCTGTGTCCATCGTCGATCACCTGCGCGTAGATGTGCTTGCCCGAGCGAAACACGGAGAGCCGCGGCCGGCCAATCGACTTGTGGCGCAGTTGGAAGCGTAGGCGCTCGCGCCGCCGCTCCCGCAGGTCCTGCAATGTGCTCATGCGCGCGCGCCTCTGTAGATTTCCACGTCATGTCGACGGAGGTCGGCATCCACGACTTTGTTGGCCGCGCAAAAGTCGTGGATGCCGACCTCCGTCGGCATGACGATGTGAAGAAACATCGTCACTTCTTCTTGCCTTCCTTGCGGCGGACCTGCTCGGTCGTGTAGCGCACGCCCTTGCCCTTGTAGGGCTCCGGTGGACGGAAACCGCGGATTTCCGCCGCCACCTGGCCGACCAGCCGCTTGTCCACCCCTTCGACCCTGATCGCCGTCGGCCGATCGCAGGTGATCTTGATGCCCTCGGGCACCGGATAGACCACCGGGTGCGAGAACCCCAGGCTCAGCTCAAGGTTCTTGCCCTGCACTGCGGCACGAAAGCCGGTGCCGGTGATCTCCATCGACTTCACGTAGCCGGTGGACACACCCTTCACCATGTTGGCGATCAGCGCCCGCGTGGTGCCCCACATGACGCGCCCCTGGCGTTCCTCGCCGTGCGGTTTCACGACGACCTTGCCGTCTTCCACGGTTGTCTCGACATGCTCGGTGAGTTGGAGCTTCAGTTCGCCAAGCTGTCCCTTCGCGGTCAGCAGGCGCCCGGCGATCGCCACCTGCACGCCCTGCGGAATCTCGACCGGATACTTGCCAACGCGCGACATCCTACTTCTCCGTCAGAACACGCGGCACAGCACTTCGCCGCCGACATTGGCAGCGCGCGCCTCTGCGTCGCTCATCACGCCGCGCGGCGTGGACAGTATGGAGATGCCCAGGCCGGCATACACCCGCTGCAGCTCCTTGATCTTCGAATACACCCGTCGGCCCGGCTTCGAGATACGGGTGATCTCCTTGATCACCGGCTCGCCCTCCGCATACTTCAGCTCGATGCGAAGCAGCGCCACGCCGGGCCGCAGTTCCTCGGCGGCAAAGCCGCGGATGAAGCCCTCGCGCCGCAGCACATCCAGCACGTTCGCGCGCAGCCTCGATGCAGGTGCGAGACACATCGAGTGGCGCGCGCGCTGCGCGTTGCGGATGCGCGTCAGCATATCGCCCAGGGGATCGGAATTCGACATCTGTCCGCTCCCTTTCTTACCAGCTCGCCTTGACCATGCCGGGGATCTGCCCCTCGTTGGCCAGCGAGCGCAGCATGATGCGGCACAGTTTGAACTTGCGGTAATTGCCGCGCGAGCGGCCGGTGATCGCGCAACGCAGACGCACGCGCACCGCCGCACCGTTGCGCGGCAGTTGCGCGAGCCTCAACGAGGCGTTGAAGCGATCCTCGACCGGCAGCGTGCGGTCCATCATCACCGACTTCAGTGCCCCACGCTTGGCCTTGTCACGCTTTGCCAGGTACTCGCGCCTGGTATTCCGGTTGACCTGGGAAGTCTTGGCCATCCTGTCTTGTTCCTCCGGAACCCGCAGCCCCCGGACCTGATCCGGGGGTCTGTGGCATTCCAATGATCCTCAGTTGGCGAACGGCAGGTCGAACAGCTTCAGCAGCGCCTTCGCTTCGGCGTCCGTCTTCGCCGTGGTGACGAACTGGATGTCCATCCCGCGCACATCGTCCACCCGGTCGTAGTTGATCTCCGGGAAGACGATCTGTTCCTTCAGTCCCATCGCGAAATTGCCGCGCCCGTCAAAACCCTTGCCGGTAATGCCGCGGAAGTCGCGGATGCGCGGCATTGCGATGGTGAACAGCCGGTCCATGAACTCGTACATCCGCGCCTTGCGCAGTGTCACCTTGCAGCCGATCGGCAGGCCCTTGCGGATCTTGAAGCCGGCGATTGCCTTCTTCGCCACCGTCTTCACCGGCCGCTGCCCGGCGATCGCGGTGAGTTCCGCCACCGCCGCATCGAGCTTCTTCTGATCCGTGGTCGCGTCGCCGACGCCCATGTTGATGACGATCTTCTCCAGCTTCGGCACCTGCATCGGGTTCGTGTAGCCAAACTCCTGCTGCATCTTCGCGCGCACCTCGTCGTGGTAGCGCTTCAGCAGCCGCGGCATTTCCGCGGGCGATGCGGAAGGCGCCTCGGACCCCGCAGCCGCCTCGGCCGCCTTCGCTCGCTCGGCCTTCGCCTCCGCGCGGTTGCCCTTCAGCGGCGGACCGGCACCCCGGCTGCCGCCGCCACCCTTCGGAGCACCACCACCCTTCGGCGCACCGCCCCTCGCTGCGCCGCCCTTGGGTGTACCGCCCTTCTTGCCCTTCGTTCCGCTCATTGCCCCAATCGCCCCTTGAACCTCAGGTCAGGATCACTTCGCCCGTCGCCTTCGCGACGCGCACCTTCCGCCCGTCGTCCAGTATGCGGAACCCGACCTTGGTCGGTTTCTCGCTTGTCGGATCGACCAGCATCAGGTTCGACACATGGATCGCCGCCTCCTGCTCGCGGATGCCGCCCGGCTCCGCCATGCCGCGCGGCTTCACGTGGCGTGTGGCCATCGCAACTCCCTGCACCACCGCGCGGTCCGCCTTCGGCTGCATGCGCAGCACCTCGCCCCGGCGCCCCTTGTGCGCGCCCGAGATCACCACGACCGTGTCGCCCTTGCGGATGCGGGCGGCCATCACAACACCTCGGGCGCGAGCGACATGATCTTGGTGAATTTGCGTCCGCGCAGTTCGCGCACCACCGGACCAAAGATGCGCGTGCCGATCGGCTCGAGCTGCTTGTTGATCAGCACCGCGGCGTTGCGGTCGAAGCGGATGGCACTGCCGTCGCCGCGACGCACGGGAAACGCCGTGCGCACGATCACCGCCTGGTGCACGTCGCCCTTCTTAACCTTACCGCGCGGGATCGCCTCCTTGATCGACACCACGATGATGTCGCCCACCGATGCAGTCTTGCGCTTCGACCCGCCGAGCACCTTGATGCACTGCACGCGTCGCGCACCGGAATTGTCGGCGACCTCCAGGTTGGTTTCTACAGAGATCATGCCGCCACTCCCTCGGTTCGCGCTGCACGCAGTGCCTCACCGTTGCGTTCGATCACCAGCCAGGTCTTGCGCTTGCTGATCGGGCGGCACTCCTCGATCCGCACCGCGTCGCCGATCTTGCACAGATTGGCTTCGTCGTGCGCCGCATACTTCTTCGAGCGGCGGATGAACTTCTTGTAGAGTGGATGCATCACGCGACGATCGACCAGGACCGTAATGGTCTTGTCCATCTTGTCGCTCGTCACCCGCCCGCTCAGGACGCGCTTTGGCATGTCGCGTCGTTCTCCCTACGACTTCGCGGCGGAGATGGTCTTCTCCGCCCGGTTCTTCTCACCCAGGATGGTCTTCACCCGCGCGATCTCGCGCCGCACCAGACGCACCCGCCCGACGCCTTCCTGCTGGCCGGTCGCGCGCTGGAAACGCAGGTTGAACTGCTCCTTGCGCAGATCGAGCAGCCGGGTCGCAAGCTCGTCCGGCGTCTTCGCGCGCACGTCCATTGCCTTGTTCGCCATCATGCGTCTCCGATCCGCGCGACGAATTTCGTCCGTATCGGCAGCTTCGCGGCGCCAAGGGTCAGCGCCTCGCGCGCGAGGCCGGCCGGCACGCCATCGATCTCGAACATGATCCGCCCGGGCGCCACGCGAACCACCCAGAACTCCGGTGCGCCCTTGCCGGAACCCATGCGGACCTCCGCCGGCTTGAGGCTCACCGGCACGTCCGGAAAGATGCGGATCCACACACGCCCGGTGCGCTTCATCGCGCGCGTGATAGCGCGCCGCGCCGCCTCGATCTGGCGCGCGGATATCCGATCCGGTTCCAGCGCCTTCAGTCCGTAGGTACCGAAATTCAGCGACGTACCGCCCTTGGCCGCACCATGGATGCGGCCTTTGTGCGCCTTGCGGTACTTCGTGCGCTTTGGTTGCAGCATCGGTTGCTACCCTTTTCGCCCGTCGTGCCGACGAAGTGCCTGCCCCAAGCGAAGGCTGGGGTCGGCATCCACGTCTTTCTTCTTCGCGCGAAGGAAAGACGTGGATGGCGGGCCTTCGCCCGCCATGACGTGTGGGGCCGTTGCCGGCATCAAACGCGTCACCGTTGGGGCGCCTGTTCCGCGGCACGGCGATCCTGCGACAGCGGGTCGTGCGCCAGGATCTCGCCCTTGAACACCCAGACCTTCACGCCGCACGTGCCATACGTCGTCTTCGCCGTCGCCTCGCCGAAATCGATGTCGGCGCGCAGCGTGTGCAGCGGTACGCGGCCCTCGCGGTACCACTCCGTCCGCGCGATTTCCGCCCCGCCCAGCCGGCCGCCACAATTGATCCGAATCCCTTGCGCGCCCAGCCGCATCGCCGACTGCACCGCGCGCTTCATCGCCCGGCGGAACGCGACGCGGCGCTCAAGCTGCTGGGCGATGTTCTCGGCCACCAGCTGCGCATCGATCTCTGGCTTGCGGATCTCCACGATGTTCAGCGCAACCTCGGCATTCGCCATCTTGCCGAGCTCACGCTTCAGCATCTCGATGTCCTGGCCCTTCTTGCCGATCACCACGCCAGGCCGCGCCGCATAGATCGTCACGCGCGGCTTCTTCGCCGGCCGCTCGATCACCACGCGCGACACGCCGGCGCCGTGCAGCTTCTTGCGCAGATGGCCGCGCAGCTTCAGGTCCTCGTGCAGCAATTTGGAATAGTCGGCGCCGGCGAACCAGCGGCTGTCCCAGGTGCGGTTGATGCCGAGCCGCAGCCCGATCGGATTGACCTTGTGACCCATCTATGCGGCCTCCTGCCCAGCCTCTTGGGCGCGTTCGGCGACGACGATCTTCAGGTGGCTGAACCACTTCTCGATACGCGCCGAACGGCCGCGGCCACGCGCATGAAACCGGCGCATGACCACCGAACGCCCCACTTCGGCGCGCAACACAACCAGGCGATCGACGTTCAGCTGATGGTTGTTCTCGGCGTTGGCGATCGCGCTTTCCAAAGCCTTCTTCACCTGCTGCGCGATGCGGCGCTTGGAAAACGTCAGCGTCGCGACCGCCTGCGCGGCCGGCTGGTTGCGGATCAGCCCGGCCACCAGATTGAGCTTGCGTGGGCTGACCCGCAGATTGGACACGATCGCCTGCGCCTCGGTATCTGCCAGCATGCGGGGATGATTGGGCTTGCTCATATCAGCCGCGCCTCGCGCGTTTGTCGCCGGAATGCCCGGTGAACGTGCGCGTCGGCGAGAACTCGCCGAACTTGTGGCCGACCATGTTCTCGTTCACCTGCACCGGCAGGAACTTGTGGCCGTTGTAAACGCCAAAAGTCAGGCCGACGAACTGCGGCAGGATCGTCGAGCGGCGCGACCAGATCCTGATGATCTCGTTGCGGCCCGACGCGCGCGTGGCCTCTGCCTTGTTGAGCAGATAGCCATCGACGAACGGACCCTTCCAGACGGAACGCGCCATGTCACTTACCCTTGTTGCGACGGCGGATGATCATGCCGTCGGTGCGCTTGTTGGCGCGCGTCTTGTAGCCCTTTGCCGGCTGACCCCACGGCGACACCGGATGCCGGCCGCCCGAGCTGCGGCCCTCGCCGCCGCCCAGCGGATGATCGACCGGGTTCATCACCACGCCACGGTTATGTGGCCGCTTGCCGAGCCAGCGTGTCCGGCCGGCCTTGCCGATCTTCTGGTTCATGTTGTCGGGATTTGACACCGCGCCGATCGAGGCCATGCATTCGGCGCGCACCATGCGCAGTTCGCCCGACCCCAGCTTGATCTGCGCCCAGCCGGCGTCCTTGCCGACCAGCTGCGCGTAGGTGCCGGCGGCGCGTGCGATCTTGCCGCCCGCGCCAACCTTCATCTCGACGTTGTGCACGATCGTGCCAACCGGAATTGTCGCGAGTGGCATCGCGTTGCCAGGCTTGATATCGACGCGCGCACCCGACACCACGCTATCGCCCGTGCGCAGCCGTTGCGGCGCCAGGATGTAAGACAGCTCGCCGTCCTGGTACTTCACCAGCGCGATGAACGCGCTGCGGTTCGGATCGTATTCCAGCCGTTCCACCCGCGCCGGCACATCGTATTTACGCCGTTTGAAATCGACGAAGCGATACGACTGCTTGTGCCCGCCGCCGATGAACCGGCTGGTGATGCGGCCGTGGTTGTTGCGCCCACCGGTGCCGATCTTGCCCTCGGTCAGCGCCTTGACCGGCTTGCCCTTCCACAGCTCGGAACGGTTGATCAGCACCGTGCCGCGCAGGCTGGCCGTGACCGGGTTGAATTGTCTGAGTGCCATTTCTGCCCCGCGCCTTATGCGAGCCCGGTGGTGAAGTCGATCGACTGGCCGGCGGCCAGCTTGACGAACGCCTTCTTCATGTCCGAGCGCCTGCCGGGACGCCCCTTGAACCGCTTGGTCTTGCCCTTCTGCACCAGCGTGTTGACCGCCAGCACCGTGACGCCGAACAGCCCTTCGACCGCCGCCTTGATCTCACGCTTGGTCGCATCCGGCGCGACGCGAAACACGAACTGGCCGTGCTCGGACAGCGCCGTCGCCTTCTCGGTGATCAGTGGATTGCGGATGACCTGATACATCGCCTCGCGCGACAGGGTCGGCCTGCGCTTCGTCGTGTCGCTCATGATCCGTCACTCTCACTGCCGAGCAGTTCATCCAGCGACCAAGGACTCGCCGCAGGCAGCGGCGGTCGCGGTTCCCCGTACATCGTTGCGGGTACCGCACGCAGGGCGCGGCGGTAGATATGTGCGACATCCAGGCGGCGGCGCATCGATGGTGCGAATCGGTCCGCTGCGTCGCCGGCGAACCTCTCGGCGTCAGCGCGCCAGTTGTCCGCATCGCGTGCGTCCGGCCAGGCCATCGCCTTGAGACGGTGAATGATCGCCTGGGTGAGCAGAGAACTGACAGCATGAAGCTGCTCGCTGCCCACGCTCTCGATCTCCTCGATGACGTTCGCCCAGTCGACCTGGTCATTGACGCGCTCGCCAGCGGCGAGGCGGCGCAGCAGCGCCGATTGGTCTTCGGACCAGACGAGGATGTCGGTATCGTAGACGCTGCTCATGCCGCGCCCCCGCCGTTCACCTGAGCAGCCTTCGGACCGAGCCGCTGCTTCAGTCCCTCGACGCCGGCGGTGGTGATCGCCAGCACGTCATGGCGGAGAATATCGTAAACGTTGGCGCCGACCGTCGGCAGCACGTCGATGCCGGGAATGTTGCGGCTCGCACGCAGGAAGCCGTCATCCACCGTATGATCGATGATGAGCGTCGAACGCCAGCCGAGCGCCTTGACCTTCTTCGCCAGATCGCCGGTCTTGGTGGCGCCGTTCGCGACGTCGAGCACCACCAGCCTGCCTTCCGACTGCTTCTGCGACA
>Ga0210402_10001742_pt1 | contig 22157 bp, 11 predicted proteins | sample IncBWC7MmetaG_FD_161055 | JGI IMG/M metagenome (GOLD analysis project Ga0210402, IMG submission 161055) | Forest soil microbial communities from Barre Woods Harvard Forest LTER site, Petersham, Massachusetts, United States - Inc-BW-C-7-M | ecosystem: Environmental > Terrestrial > Soil >... | reverse complement strand
GCTACCACTTCGAGAGGCTGGTCCGCGAATCGATCGAAGCGGGCATGCCGCCGGCAGAAGCGCGCCGCCGCGCGCAGTTGGAGTTCGGCGGCGTCGAGCAGATCAAGGAGGAGTGCCGCGACGTTCGCGGCCGGTGGCTGGAAGATCTGGGGAAGGATCTCCGCTACACGGCGCGAACACTGCGCCGGAGCCCGGGTTTTCTGGTGGTGTCGGTGCTGTCGCTGGCGCTTGGCATTGGCGCGAACACCGCGATTTTCAGTTTGATTAATGCGGTGATGCTGCGGTCGCTTCCCGTTCAAGAGCCGGAACGCCTGGTGCAGATTACCAGGCTCACGCCAAACGGAAAACCGGGCGTGGTCTCCTATCCGCTGTTCCAGTACTTTCGCGACAACCTGAAATCTATCTCCGGGGCGGCGGCGGAGTTGAGCAGCGGCCCCACGATTGTGATGGACGGCGCGGAGGAAGTGGTCACCGCCGAGATGGTTTCGGGCGCGCACTATGGGCTTCTGGGAATGGAACCGGCGGCCGGAAGATTGCTGGAGCCGGCGGACGACGCGATTTCGCCCGCCTTGCCGGCCGCGGTGATCGGCCACCGTTATTGGCAGCGGCGCTTCGGTCTCAATCCCGCCGCCATCGGAAAAACATTCACCCTGCAGAACAACGTGTTCACCATCGTGGGTGTCACGCCTGCGCGCTACCAGGGAACCAGGCCCGGGCGAGATCCGGACATCACCCTGCCCCTCTCGATGCTGCTGAGCGACCAGCAGAGACATGAAGCCTCTTTTAATATGCTCAGCATGATGGGGCGGCTGGCGCCCGGAGTTACCATGGCGCAGGCGAATGCGGAACTGCAGGTGCATTGGCGAAGCCTGATTCAAGCGCAGGCCGCCAAGGCGTCCGAGAAGAACCGGCCGGGCATCCTTCGCCAGCGCACCGCCGTTCTTAGCGGATCTGACGGTTTCAACCCACTGCGCAATCGCTATTCGGAACCGCTGCTGGTGCTGATGGGAATGGTCGCGCTGGTGCTTCTGCTGGCATGCGCCAACCTCTCGGGCCTGCTGCTGGCGCGGGCCGCATTCCGGCAGCGCGAGATCTCGATTCGCCTCGCCATAGGGGCGGGCCGCGGACGGCTGATGAGGCAATTTCTGGCGGAGAGCTTCGTATTGGCTGTTCTGGGCGGGAGCGTGGGTCTGGTGCTGGCGTATTGGTTCAGCAGCGGACTGGTTGGCATGCTGGCGAACGGCGAAACGCTGCTGCTTTCGACGGCGCCGGACTGGCGCGTACTGGCGTTCACCGGCGCCGTTTCCCTGCTGGCCTGCCTGCTGGCGGGTCTAACGCCCGGCTGGCACGCGCTGCGGGCAAACCTTAACCCCGCGCTCAAGGAAGTGCGGGCCGGCAGCCGGCGTCTCGGACGCGCCCTGGTGGTTGCACAGCTTTCGATTTCCATGGTGCTGCTGGTGGGCGCGACTCTCTTTGTCGGAACCTTGGTCAAGTTGTACAGCGTCGACCGGGGTTTGCGGACGGATGGCGTCTTGATGTTCAGCGTGAGATCTCGCGAGCGGTATCCTCAGGCGCGTAGCTGGGCGGTGCAGGCTGCGGTGCTCGACCGGTTGGCGACGCTGCCTGGTGTGGCGTCCACCAGCGCAGCTCAGGTTGTGCCGATCGCGGGCGCTCTCTGGGACCGTACCGTCCAAGTGGAAGGCTACAGCTTCCGCTCCGACGAAAGCGAGGCTGTCGGCTTCAACGCCATCGCGCCGAAGTATTTTGCCACAGTGGACACGCCTTTGCTGAGTGGCAGGGAATTCGAGGAGCGGGATACGAATGCTGCCAGGAAGGTCGCGATCGTGAACGAGAGTTTCGCGCGGTATTTCTTCGGCGCCCAATCGCCGCTGGGACGCAAGGTGACGTCGGTGCGGGTCCCGTACGAAATCGTGGGAGTGGTGAAAGATGCGAAATACCAGGACCTGCGGTCTGACGTGATGAAGACGATGTACATCAACTGGATGCAGCGCGAAGGCGAACAGCCATCGAGTTACACCTTTCTGGCGCGGGTCGAAGCGGGCAATCCGATGCGCCTGGCACCGGCGTTGGAAAAGTTGGTTCGTGAGGCCGACCCTGGCCTGCGGCTCGGCACGCCGCAGACATATACCGCGATCATCGACCGCGGGATTGTGACGGAGCGTATCATGGCGACCCTGGGAGGTTTCTTCGGGCTGCTGGCGCTCATCGTGGCGTGCCTTGGAGTATTCGGTGTGATGGCATTTCAGGTATCGCGGCGCATCAATGAGATTGGTCTGCGAATGGCACTGGGAGCCAGCCGGAGGGGCATTGTGGGGCTGGTGCTGCGTGAGGTAGCCGTGATGCTGACGGCCGGGGCGCTAATCGGTGCAGCCGCGGCGCTCACCCTGACCGGGCTTGCCGGAAAGATGCTATTTGGAATCACACCGAAGCAGCCCGCCGTATTCGCCCTGCCGGCGGCGCTGCTGGCGGCGGCCGCTCTGGCAGCGGGGTGGTTGCCGGCGCGGCGCGCATCCCGCGTCGATCCCATGGTGGCATTGCGTCACGAGTAATCGGGTTACCCAAAAGCCACACAGGCAGGAATTTCCGTGTTACCGCCTGGCCCGATACTCCGCCGCCAGCATTTCCGGGCTCTTGGTCCGCGCATTCCTCGCCGTTCGCAGAATGGCGGCGTCCCGGAACCCCGCAACCGGGAAGGGATGCGGCCGCTCCGGATGCACCGCCGCCTCGGAATAGGCCGCCCAAACAGCCTCTCGCAGATCCTCAGGCACAAGCCCTGCCGCTACACCCTACCGCTTCCTCAACAACACGTCCACGCCCCCGATCACGGTACGGCTGGGCATCGGCACTCCCAGAATCTCCTGATACGACGTGTTCGCCAGGTTGGAAAACTGCAGGAATGGATGCACCTTGCCGCGCGACAGGGCGGCGTACAGGTCCCACAGCACGTACGTATCGCGGGCCCGCCGGTCCACAACCCCCACGCGCGTGCGCAGGACGAAGTTGCCCTTTGGGTTCATCTGCCATGACAACACTCCCGAGTTGGTTGGATAGTTGAAGGTGTACTTGGTGGACCCCAGCGGAACGGTATCCTGCTTGCCTTCGAGCCACGTGTAGCGCAAGTCGATGGCCTGCCAACGCGAAGGCGCCAGGTGCAGCGCCGCCTCCACGCCGGTGAATCTCAGGTTCTGGATATTCAGCGCTTGCCAGATGTCGGTGGGCGACAGGCGGTAATAGTCGATCCCATCCCGCAAGCGCCGCTGGAAGACCGTTACGTCGCCGCGCACTTTCGCGCTGGGGATCCAATCCAATCCGGCCTCGTAGGTCCAGGCCTGCTCCGGCCTCAAATCCGGATTCCCCACATTGCCGGGATCGTGATAGTAAAGGTCCGTATAGCTCGGAATCCGGAACGCCTTGCTGCCCGAGGCCCGGAATTTCAGCTTCCCGGAAAGCCACATGGCGCCCGATACCGTGGGGCTCAGGGCGGTGGAACTGCCGTAAACCTCCTCCCGCGCCGATACCGATAGCGAGAACCGTTTGAGCGCCCGCAAGTCCAGGTCCACATAACCGGCCTCCCGGTTGCGCGAATGGTACCCCAGATTGTTGCTCACGATGGATTCCTGGAGTTCCTCCGCGCCATAAAACAGCGTGATGCTGGAGGCAATCTCCTGCCGCCGCCGCAGCGCCGCCTGATAGCTTTCATCGGCATGGTGATTGGTGAAAATCTCGGGCTGGTCGCGGTATAACACGAAGAGATCGCTGTGCCGGCGGAAACTGAAGCTGGCCGTGGTCTGGGGCCCGATCTGCTGCTCGAAGCCCGCAAACCAAGTCTTGGTGTCTTCCCACGAATTGAAGTTGCCGTAGAACTGGTCGGCGCCGAAGGGGTGATCCATGTAGGCCGCCGTGATGCTGCTGGTACCCAGGCTGGTCACGAGGCGCGTGGTGGAGGCAAACTGCAGATTGCGATAGTCGCGGTCCGGCAGGAAGCCCGAGGAAAAATCGCGCGCGAACGACAACTGTTCGGAGAACTTCCGGTCCCCAAAGGCGGTGGACGCCTGCTGCTGGTTGATTCCCTGATTGCCGGCCGCGGTCCGCACGCGAAACTCGAAGCCCGGCGGGGGGTCGGTGATCACGTTGATTACGCCGCCCACCGCGTCCGATCCGTACATCGTAGACCCCGACCCGCGCAGCACCTCCACCCGCGAGACCGCCTCGAGCGGCACCGGAATATCCATGTTGTGATGACCCGACTGGGCATCGTTCAGCCGCTGCCCGTTCAAGAGCACCAGCGTCTGCCCGAAGCTGGCTCCGCGGATGGAGACGTCCGTCTGCACCCCGCCCGGGGCGCGCTCCTCCAGGTCGATGGAAGGATCTAACCGCAGTAAATCGACCAGGGAGTTGAGCACCAGAGACTGGCTGCGCGCCGGAAGCACCCGGATGGACCGGTCGATTTCTTCCAGCGTCAAGGGTTCGAACGTGCCTGTCACCACCACCGTCTGGACCGGCTGCTGCGCCAGGGCAACCGCGGCGGTAAAGGCCAATAAGGTAATGGCCAATAACAGGATGAATCGGGTCCGCAAGTTTCATTATCGCATGTGGAGCAGAGCATATTCTCATTCGACAACGGGCATGTGGGGCAGGTTCGGGGTGCTCTTTGGGTCCGGCGGATTGGCGATCATCTGTCCCCTCTGGCCGGAACTTAATCGTTGCCGCTTTGGAAGTTGGTGAAACTGTCGATCTTGTGAAACAACAGCCGCGGGGAAGCCATCATCGGGAATACCGCCCACCGCGCCGACACCGGCAACAGCACGCTCCGCGATGCTGTCTGAACGGTGTACTCGAACGGCGCGTGCATGACCCCAGCCAGTTCGTCGCGCACGATTTCGAGCCGGCTGACACGAGGCAAGAGACCGACCAGGACCGGGCCAGTCCATCGAAACAGACGGTCCTCCGGCCTCAGGCGATGTCCGACCCACTCCGCGAAGTGCTCCAGCACCTCATCTCCCACCTTGTGGCCGAATCGTAAGTTATAGATCTTAATTCGGTCAACCGACAGCACCGCCGCGAATGCCGGTGTCTCTGCCTGGGACGCCGCCAACAGGGCATCTTCGGCCACGGACCGGCGCGGCAGGTTGGTGACCTCATCCAGTAGTGCTTCTTGCGCCGCACCTTTCCGGTTCCGCGCGCTCTCCATGTCTTGGCTCAACTGGTCAACGGTCTTGCTGGTCTCTTCCCGCTGGCGGACCGACTCCTGTCGAATCTGGTCCAGGCATTCGGCCAGCTTGCCCTTGACAAGGCGAACATCATGTAGCTGGGTAGTGGAAAACACCTGCTGTTCGATTTCGACCAGCCGCCTGACATTCTCGTCGCCGGTTTTGACAATGCTGCCGATGGTCGAGGTCAGCATCATCACGATGGTCTGAAGCTCCTGTTGCTGAGCGCCCAGGTTTTGGTCAGCCCGTTGGTTGTAGTCCTGAAGCGCCCGGATGGCTGTGCAGGCGTGAATCACTATACCCTCGGCGTCGTGTTCTTCCTCTATGGCCCGCGATACCGCATTCAGGGCTTCGCGAAACCGCTCACGGTCCTCGGGGTTGCCCTCTACGGTATGGAGCCTGATCCCCTGAAGAAGGAGTTGGATCACTCGAAGCAACGTCGCCTCGGCCTTATCATTCGCCATCAGTTTGCGTATAGAAATCACATCGGTGCCTGTACCACATATCGGAATTTCCGCGGAAGACCTATAGTGGCCCGGTTGATTAAAGTTTTCTCTCCAACCTGCCGATGAGGATAGGCAGCGGATATGATTGCACGATCGGAGCCAGCCATTCACGCGACCAGCCTCGGTTTGGAGGACATTCTCAACCAGCCGGAACATGTTGCCCTGCGACGCCTCACCACCTTGGTGGAGCACTTGTTCCGTGTCCCGATTGCATACATGGCTCTTCTCGACCACAGGTGCAGGGTGACCACGAGGATAGGGTCGGGCTCCGATTACTGGGGTCTCCTGAAAGCATTTTCCGCTGGCTGGCCCGATCGCCGAGCCTGTCGTGTTTACGGATACAGAGATGGGTCTTCTGCCCGGCGCCGGTTTCGGCGACATCCACTTTGCGGCCTCGGCTCCTTTGCACGCCAGCACCGGGTTGGAACTGGGCATTCTAGTCATCGCCGACCTCAAGCCCCGGCCGGACTTTGCGGCCCGGGATCTCCAGGTTCTGGCAGAACTGGCAGCGGTGCTCGCTGGAAAAATGGAATTGCGCATGGTGGCATCGCATGCCATGGAATCGGAGTTGGCCTTGCGGGAGACCGAGGCGCGGTTTCGCGCCGTGGCCAACGCCGCGCCGGTCCTGATCATTTATGGCGGCCCCGATGGAGGCTGCGCCTTTGTCAATAGAACCTGGCTGGAGTTCACCGGCAGATGCCTGGAAGAATCCCTGGGCGATAACTGGGCCGAGGATGTTCATCCCGAAGATCGCCCCGGCCAGGTCGAGGCTTACTGGCGGGCGCTTCAAACGCGGCAGGCATTTTCCCGGGAGTACCGGATGCAACGCTATGACGGCGCCTACCGCCGGATGCACGGGCGTGGCACTCCCCATTTTCGGGAAGACGGCACCTTTGCCGGTTTCGTTGGTGCGGTTGTGGATATCCAGGACCAGCCCAACAGGCATCCGGAATAGGCCCGTCCGCCATTTTTCGCTGGACAAGCGGGACCTGCCCTTCGTTTCAGCCACTGGATCGACACCAGTGGAATAAACCCGAAAGGGGCAGCTCGCGGTGGGCCGCCTGCATGCCACCTAAGAGCGCTAGAACGGTTTCCGAGCCGCTACCGCTTTAGAGCGCTACCGCCTAGCCACCCCTCGGCCAGGCCGCAAGTGACTGTGATGCCGGCTGTAACCGAAATAGATGACCATCCCAATTACTAACCATCCGCCCAGGCGCAGCCAGGTCATCATGTCGAGAAACGCCATCATGGCGAAACAAACCAGCACGCCCAGGATCGGCACGACCGGCACAAAGGGAGTCCTGTAGGGCCGTGGCGCGTCGGGATTCGTCTTCCGCATCACCAGGATGCCGATGCAGACAATCACGAAGGCCAGCAGGGTCCCGATGCTGGTGAAGTGGCTCAGGTTGGAAATCGGTATGAAGCCGGAAAGCAGCGCCGCGAAGCACATCACGATCAGATTGGACCGGTAAGGCGTCTGGAATTTTGGGTGAATGTAGGAGAACATCGCAGGCAGCAGGCCGTCCCGCGACATGGAGTAGAACACCCGCGATTGGCCCAGCAGCATGACCAGAATCACGGAACTGTATCCGGCGATAATCCCGATATAGATGCTCGTCTGGAGTAAAGCCGACGGAAACAGCGAGATCACCGTCCCAACCGGGGCCGCATCGCCGTGAAACGTGCGGTACGGAACCATGCCGGTCAGCACGCGTGCAAACAGAATGTAGAGGACGGTGCAAATCACCAGCGATCCGATAATGCCGATGGGCATATCGCGCTGCGGCTTCCTGGCTTCCTGCGCGGCCGTCGAAACCGCGTCAAATCCGATGTACGCGAAGAAAATCACTCCGGCGGCCCGCATCACCCCGCTCCAGCCGAATTCGCCCATGGTCCCGGTGTTCGGCGGTATGAACGGGACGTAGTTCTCCGGCTTCACGTACGAGAATCCGACGACGATCACGATCACCACGATGGTCACCTTGACCAGCACGATGATCGCATTCACCCGCGCCGATTCCGAGATCCCGATAATCAGCAGGCAGGAAACCGCGACGATGATGAATACCGCCGGCAGGTTGATCAGGCCGGCCTGTTCATCCCAGGGGCAGTGCGTCAGCGCATTCGGCAAATCGACCCCGAACCGATGCAGCAGCCTCGCCACGTAACTCGACCAGCTCACCGAAACCGTGGCGGCCCCGATGCCATACTCGATCACCAGATCCCACCCGATGATCCAGGCCAGCAGTTCCCCCATGGTGGCGTACGCATACGTGTAGGCGCTGCCCGCGATCGGGATCATGGTGGCGAATTCGCTGTAGCACATACCGGCGAACGCGCAGCCAATGGCCGCGACGACAAACGAAAGTACGACCGCGGGGCCGGCATGATCGGCGGCGGCGATGCCCGTCAGGGAGAACAGCCCCGCCCCGATGACCGCGCCAATACCCAGCGCCACCAGGTTGACCGGCCCCAAGGTCCTTTTCAGTTGATGCGCCCCGCCTTCCGACTCGGCGATGATCTTGTCCAGAGGCTTCTTCTCAAATAAGCTCATATCGTCGCTTTCCTTTGCCAAATCCCTTTGCCAAACCAGATTAAGGTACCGGCGCACCCAGCAGACGAAGATGGGCTCCCGGCCAGTTGTTGTTCAGTTGGCGCAGCAACCGCCAATCCATCCAGGCCCGCCGCCAGGACAATTGTTAGGATGCCAGAGTAGACGACATCGCTGGTGTTAACAATACAGGAGAAACCTGATCTGCCTCCAGCGCCGTTGGTGATGCTGCCTGGCGAGAGCGGCCGAGCGATTCGGCTCACAATCGGTTCCCGCAGCTTCGCTCAGTCGCGTGGAGTGTTTCTGGTGGGACTCGAAGAACCCCTGGAAAGGTCCGGAGTGAGGATGTGTTTCCGGCCGAAGAGCCGGGCATCGATCGACCATCTACCAGGTCCCACCATCGCCAAGCTCGCGCCAAGGGCCGCCAGCATGATGGGAATCCATGGATCGCCGGGGTACGAGATAGCGATCCACAACTCTGCGATCGCTAGTAGACATCCCGCCACCGGGGTCCACAAACCCATAAGAAGCAGAGTCCCCGCGCCGATTCCGATGATTTGCGGCGCGACGGGCGCAACCTGAGGTGCTGTCCTAAGATAGGCAATCCCACAGTGAAGGAGGGCGGCGCCGGTCACCAGCCGTTGGAGCAATAGGCCTCCGCCGGCCCAGCCGCACGCGAAATGCGAAAAAAGGCGTTGCAAAAAACTGTCCCATTTATAGGGTAAGGGTCTGACAACAAAAGCGAAACACTCGATAGTCGATGGCCGCTTTGCTACTTTCGGGTTATCTATAGTTCGATAATCCCGCGCTTCAGCCCTATCGTGACGGCATGGGTTCGGTCATTGGCGCCAAGCTTGGCTAGGATGCCCGTCACGTGCCTCTTGACCGTCTCCTCTGCGATGGAAAGCTGAGCGGCGATCTCCTTATTCGCATTCCCGGCCGCGATCAGCCGGAGAACCTCCATCTCGCGCTCCGTCAGGCCGCTTTCGCCGATGTGCTCAGCCAATTCGGCGGCGACCTCTTGCGGGATTCGCCTTTGACCCGCATGGACTGCGCGGATAGTCTCCAGAAGCTCGCCCGCCAAGCGGCCCTTTAAGAGGTAGGCCCGCGCACCAGCCTTAAGAGCCCGCGTCACCTGGACGTCGCCGGCGTACGTTGTCAGCACAATGATCCGGGCGTTGGGAAATTCGCTCCGGATGCCGATCATAGCCTCGATGCCGTTCATACCGGGCATCTGCAGATCCATTAGGGTGACGTCTGGCTGATGCAGCCGGAATTGCTCGATTGCTTCCGGTCCGGTGGAGGCTTGCGCGACCAGCTCCATATCCGGTACGGAGCCGACCAGCGCCGCTATGCCGTATCGAAGAAGATGATGGTCGTCGGCGGTAAGAATCCGAATCGGCCCAATTTTCATGCTGGAATCGGTGCTCACGGGTTTGCCTTCTTCTTGCGCAAGAGCTGAAATCGGCCGCCGCGGGGTGCCGCGTATGCGATTGAGGCTGGGATGCTCAGCTCCACTTCGGTGCCCGCGCCCGCCTCGCTCCAGAATTCTAATTGGGCGCCGATTCGCTTCGCGCGCTCCCGCATCCCCTGCAACCCCCAGTGTCCCGCGCGGCCACCTGCCTCAACGACTTCGCGCTCGATTCCTTTTCCATCGTCGCGAATCAGCACCCGAAGCAGGCGATCCTCGTACCGGATCTCAGCTTCAATCTGGCTGGCCCGTGCGTGCCGGAAAGCATTTCGCAGCAATTCGCGGGCGATGCGGTAAGCCTCGTCCTGGATGATCGGATCCAAAGCTTGCCCCTCCCCTTCTACTGCCACACGGAAGATTACTGGGTTTCCGTTCGCATCCTCGGATTGCGCCAGATCTTGACCCGTTGCCGTCAGCAACTGCGCCAAATCGCTCGGAACCGCCGGCCGCGAACGCAAGTCCTGAATCGCATCCCGGCCTTCGCCGATTGCACCCGCCGCCATGTGGATCGCCTTATCGAGAGTTTCCCCTGCTTGTTCGGGGCGCCGGGAAAGAAGGTTGCGAGCCGCGTGCATGAACAACAGCGAGCCCTGAAAGCTCTGCAACAGCGTGTCGTGCAGCTCGCCGGCAATGCGCGTGCGCTCGCCGACCCGCTCTTCCAGGCGCGCGTTGAATTCCTGCTTGATCTGATAGAGGCGGTAGCGGTACAGCGCCCAGAGCAATGCGAAAAAGGCGGCGACGCATGACGCACGGAACCAGGTGGTCTGATAGTACGCCGGGTCGATGGAGAAATCGAGCGAGTCGCCGGTCTCGTTCCAAACGCCGCTGTTATTCGAGGCCATGACGCGGAAGCGGTAGTGGCGTGGAGGAAGATCGTTATAGAACGCCTTCCGCTCATTGCCGGCATCCTTCCAGTCGGGATCATGGCCTTCCAGCTTGACGCGAAAACGGACCTTCTCCGGTGCGACGAAGCTGAGAGCGGTGTAGTCGATCACCAGATCGCGACTCAGTGCGGGCAGGTGCAGGTTCGACGCGGCCGCGCCCGACAGGTTCTGCCAACGAAGTTTGCGGTCGACGGTGATTTGCTCGACGTGCACCGGCGGCGGGGTTTTGTTGAAGGGAAGGTGACGCGGATCGATGAAGCTGACGCCGTCGCCAGTCACGAACCACATTCTTCCGTCCACGGACTTGGCGACACTTGGGTTGTAGCCGTTGGAAAACCCATGACTCGTGACTCCGTCGGAGCTGTCGAAAACCGGGGCCTGGATCACGCGCCTCGAATCAGTGACCCACGCGTCCAACTCCGTCCGTGAAATGCGCAGCAGGCCGCAGGCCATGCCCAGCCATAACGAATGGTCGTCGTCTTCTATCACCCAGTGAACCGTATCGCAGGGCAGTCCGTTCCTGCTGGTAAGCGTGGCAACACGGCCGTCTTTCACTCGGCTTAGCCCGCCCGCGGTTGCGGCCCATAGCCTACCATCCCGGTCGAGGTGAAGGCCGCTGACGCCACCCTCGCCTAACCCTTCGGCGCCGCCGTACAATGCGCGCACCTGACCGTTCTTGAAATACGATAGCCCACCCTGAAAAAATCCGAGCCATAGACCTCCCTGCACAGGATCGGGGAGTAGAGTAGTCGCAGCATCCTTACGTCCCAGCCTGGGCCAAGGAATCCGTTCGACCACACTCCCCCCAATCAGATGAAAAAGACCCTGGGCCTGATCGTTGATCCACAGATTCCCGGCCGAGTCTTCGGCGATGGAGTGAACGAACCCGCCGGGCACCGCGCTTAAGGGAATAAACCGGCCATTCTCGAAGTACGCGATTCCGCGGCGCGTGGAGACCCAAATTCGTCCGTGACCGTCCTGAAGAAGGGACTCCACAGCATCATCCGGTAATCCACTGCTTCGCTGACGATAAATCGTGACTTGCCCGTTATTCCATCTGTTCAAGCCATCAGAAGTGCCGAGCCAAACGCTGCCGTCCCCGGCAGCCAGGACGGCCCCGACGCGGGCCTTAGACAAACCTTGCTTGAAAGAAATCGTCGGGACGGCGAAATCGCGAAAGCGGTCCAGACCCTCAAGAGTGGCTACCCAAATATTGCCTTCACGATCCTCGAAGAGATTTTCAATGACATCGCCCGAGAGGCCGTCAGATTGAGCAAACACATCCGTCCTTCCCTCGCGTACATGCAAAAGGCCCCGGTTCGCCGTTCCGATCCACAGACCGCCATTTCGATCCCGGAGCAGCCTAACAGGCGTGAACTGCCGACCGGCGCCTGGAAGCGGATAAGCCTCGGCTTTCCCGCCAACGAACCGTCTGATTCCGCCACGCATGGCGATCCAGAGTGCGGCCCTGTCGCCTTCGATTGCAGCGTAAATTTCGGGCGTAGGGTCGGGCGTCGGATAGAACTTCGGCGGACCAGGCTTCCATCGCCACAGCCCGGTCACCGCTCCAGCCCAGAGATTGCCACTGCGATCCTCATATAATGAGAGCACCCCGCTGCCGAAACTGCCGTCCTCTCCACGGCACTGGACGCTGGCGCTTTGAATCGCGCAGAGCTTCCCGGTCGGCGCCCCCCCGCCGGCCCATACCGTTCCTTGGCGATCCTCAAGGAGAGATTGAACAGCCTGTCCAGCAAGTTCCGTATAGTGAGTCAGCTTGCCGTCGTTCCAACTGGCAAGCCCTTTGTCGGTGCCGATCCAGAGACGCCCATCACGCGCAGCGAGCAGGCTTCGAATAAAGCTGCTGGGGAGATGCTCACCGGCTTGCGGCTGCCATGAGGTGGTCCGAACACCGTCGAAGCGAAGCAAGCCGAATTCCGTGCCCAGCAACAAATAACCGTCGGGCGTCTGAGCAATTGAGGTGATGATGCCTTTGAAAAAGCCGGCGCGGATCGTCCACGCGTTGTGCGCGTATTGATTGATATCGAGAGATGGGTTTAAGGCGGAAGCATAAGGGCAGCACGCCAGGAGGATGAGAGTGGCACAGCCTTTAGCCTGTGTTCCCATCTCGGCTCGTCGATTTCGATCCGCTCTCTCCATGGCAGGCACAATTATCCCGTACCCATATAGTTTGCACCCGATCCAGCCCTTACGGCATCTTTCTGCGAACCCGATCGGGCGAGCAAATTTTACCCCTTTAGAGGGATTGCTGCGGCGTTACGTTGGGTTAAGATCGGAGGATACATCGAGGCCGATCTTGATATCCAAGGGGCTGTTATCCGCATTCTTTTGCGTTTATTTGTGGCTGGCGGTTCCCCTGCTCGCCCAGAACGCCGAACTCTCGGGCTCAATCACCGATCCCTCCGGCCGGACGGTGCCTGGCGCACGAGTCATTGTGGAGAATTCAAACACTGCGGCAACCCGCACCGTCTCCTCCAACGCGCACGGCGAATATAGCGTACCAGCCCTTCTACCCGGCCCATACAACCTCACCGTTGAGGCAATGGGGTTCAAAGCAATCCACCAGAATGGGATTACAGTCGAGGTCGGTCAACGCGCACGGCTGGATTTCGCGCTGACTATCGGCAGCAACGCAGAAAGTATCACGGTGGAGGGCAGCGCGCCGCTGCTTAACACCTCCGACGCATCGGTGAGTACTGTGATCGGCAACCGGTTTGTGGAAAACCTGCCCTTGAACGGGCGCAGCTTCAGCTCCCTCATCGATCTGGCACCGGGTGTGGTGCTGATCCCCTCCAACCAATACGAGGGGGGGCAATTCAGTGTGAATGGCCAGCGGCCGGACGCAAATTCTTTCCTGGTGGATGGAGCGAGCGTCAACCTGGGGAATGCTGGAAGTGGCACCAATATGGGCCAGAGCGGGGCCGGCCAGCTTCCGGCAACCAGCGCATTTGGAGGGACCAGCAACCTGGTGTCGCTGGATGCGCTCGAAGAGTTCCGTATTCAGACTTCCACGTTTGCGCCGGAATATGGGCGAACTCCAGGCGCTCAGATATCGGTGGTGACCAAGTCCGGCACTAATACATTTCACGGCACTGCGTTCGAGTACTTTCGCAATGACAAGCTCGATGCCAACGATTGGTTCGCCAACCGCAACGCTCTGTCAAGGCCGCAACTCCGGCAGAACGATTTCGGCGGCGTTTTGGGAGGGCCGATCGTCAAAGACAAGCTCTTCTTCTTTGGATCGTACGAGGGGCTGAGGGTACGCCAGCCCCACGTTGCGCAGACATACGTGCCTTCGCTTGCGTCGCGCCAGACTGCGCCCGCGGCGGTCCAGCCGCTGCTCAACGCCTTCCCATTACCCAACGGACCGGACTTGGGAAATGGAACGGCGGCATTTTCGGCGAGCTACTCCGATCCCTCCACGCTGAACTCTTCCGGCATTCGCATCGATTATCTGCCATGGCGAAGAGTGACTATCTTCGGAAGGTACAGCGACGCTCCGTCGACCCTAGACCAGCGTGCCGGCGGTGCTTATAGAGCGACCTATAGCAACGTTTCGAATTTAAAGTATCACACCCGGAGCCTGACCCTCGGCACCAGCCAAGCGCTTAGCCCCCGCTCGACCAATGAGTTCCGCTTCAATTACAGTCGGAACCGAGCGGCGATTTCCTTGATGCTCGACAATTTCGGGGGAGCAGTGCCTCCTCCGGAGTCAGCGCTATACCCATCGGGTGCTCTTCCGCAGAACTCCAGTTTTGCTTTTTTCGGGGATTTTAGTCCCTATGGGCTTAAATTCATCACTGGCAAGCAGGGAGACAACTTGCAGCAACAGATCAACGTAGCCGACAGCATTTCCCATATCGTTGGAGCGCACCAGATGAAGTTCGGGTTTGACTATCGCCGCCTTAGTCCGGAGACCACATTTGTACCCTATCAGGTGCAATATGTCTTCGGTTCTTTGTCAAACATCCTTGCTAACACAGCGCCTCAGGCGGCCGTAGGTTCAAGAACCCCCGGTGAGCTAATCTTCTCAAACTGGAGCCTGTTCGCCCAGGATACCTGGAAGGCCACGCGAACGTTGACGATTACCTACGGAGTACGGTGGGAGTACAATGCCGCGCCTTCATCGCCTAATGGCACTCTTCCGTTTACCGTCACTCAGGTGAATAATTTCGCAACTATGACACTGGCTCCGCAGGGCACGCCCTTGTGGCATCCGCAAAAAGACGATTTCGCTCCGCGGCTCGGTGTGGCCTGGCAGCCTCTTCCCAATCTTGTCCTCAGCGCAGGCGCCGGCATCTTTTACGATCTCGGATACTCCACTGTGGCGAATGCGATGGGCGCTTTCCCATACGTTCAGACCAGGACCATTCTCAATACCTCGTTCCCACTGAGCGTTGCCAATGCGGCTCCGGTTCCTTTTACGACGACTCCCCCGGTCTCGTACCTTGCCGTGGTAGATCCGAATCACGTATTACCCAGAACGTATGAGTGGAACGCGGCGGTGGAAAGAACACTGGGAAGGGCCGACGTCCTCACGGTCACCTACCTCGGCGCAGCGGGCCGAAAGCTGATGCGGCAGGATCTTTACACTGCACCGAACGCCAACTTTACCGGCGAGTTTGATTTAACGCGGAATGGGCCGGACTCCAGCTATCAGGCGCTACAAGCCCAGTTCCGCCATCGGTTCTCGCACGGTCTCCAGACGCTCTTGTCTTATACCTGGGCGCATTCGATCGACAATGCTTCCTCCGATGCCTATTACCTGAACGTGCCGCCGGGAGTTTCCTCTTCGGAGCGCGGTTCCTCCGACTACGACATCCGGCACACGTTCTCCGGCGCAATTTCCTATAACATTCCCGCGCCAGGCAGCGGAATGTGGAAGTCGATCTTCGGAAACTGGTCGACGGATTCGATCGTTTACGCTCGCACCGCGCCGCCGGTGAATGTGGTAACCGGACTGAATCCCTTCGGCGGCTACCTGTCAGGAGCCTCCAGCGTGCAGCGTACAAATCTGGTTCCTGGAGTGCCGCTCTGGATTGCCGATCGGAACGTCGCCGGCGGAAAGAGAATTAACAAGGCGGCATTCACGGCACCCACCGGACCGGTCCAAGGAACCTTGGGACGCAACGCGCTGAACGGATTCGGCGTGACGCAGGTCGATTTGACGTTGCGGAGGCAGTTCAAACTCCGGGAGCGGCTTTCTCTTCAGGCGCGGGCCGATTTCTTCAACATCTTCAACCACGCCAATTTCGGCCCGCCCGTGAACTATCTGAGCTCTCCTCTATTCGGGCAATCCACTCAAATGCTGGGAGCCTCGCTGGGGGGCGGCGGCCAGAACGGCGGCCTCAATCCGCTTTATCAAATTGGCGGCCCGCGCTCGGCGCAACTGGCTCTGAAGCTTCTGTTCTGAGCGCCAACTATTCTGTCAACCCACAACAATGATGGCGTGCGACGGAGCACCACGAGCCCGCCCTTCGTCAATATCGGAAAAGCAGCAACGCCACAATATCATAATCGGGGCGCTCAAATCCGCACTCCGCTTCATGTTCGTGGGACAGGTTGTTAGGGGTACCCTTTGTGTCCGGCGCCCGGTCCGGCGGATTGTTAATCGCCGCCAGCGGAGGCCATTCGCCCAGGCCCCAAACCTCCGGGCGGCGGCTGCAGGCGCGATAATCAGGCTCATGGACCCGTTTCCGATTGCCAAGAACTCCTGGTCGCCGGGAGACACGCGCGAGGTGGAGCAGGATCGCCTGCGGCGGGAAATCGGCGTGGAGTACGATTCGTACCGGCGCATCTACATTGCCGACGGGCGGGAGTGGACGATCGTGGGACAGATCGCGCGGGACGACGGCAAGAAGTACTATATTCTGGAGTGCGTGGGGTGAGGGGGAGCGGCTGGCATGCTCGGAATCCACGCGGAAAAGACCTGAAGGACTTGGCGATGAGACTGCCGGGAAGCAAATCGATGCGGGCCGCCGTGTTCGGGACGTTACTGAGCGCGACGGCGTTTTGGGCGCAGGTTCAGGCGCCGCCGGCTCCGTGGCGAGGGGCCGGGCCGGTACCGTGCGTGGGCGCGGACGGCGGCGTCTATCGGTGCCCTCCGGCTGCTGGCGCGATCGCGGTCCGGGCCGGCCGGCTTTTTGACACCAGGACCGGCCGGATGTTGACCAGACAGGTGGTGCTCATATCGGGTGACCGAATCACGGACGCCGGACCGGAAGATCGCGTGCGGATTCCGGCTGGAGTCCCGGTAATTGACCTCAGCCGGGCGACGGTCCTGCCCGGCTTGATCGACGCCCACACGCACATGTTCAACACGCGCGGCCCAAAGGGGACGACGGAACTTGCGATGCTGATCGCCGTGCAGAATGTGCAGGCCAATCTGCGGGCGGGGTTCACGGCGGCAAGGGATATGAGTTCCCACGGTAATGGATACGGCGACGTCGAGATCCGCAATGCCATTAACCAGGGCCGCTTCGACGGCCCCCGGTATCAAGTGTCGACCCTGGGCATCGTGTGGGGCGCCACGCCTCGCAACCAGCCCCCCAACCCAGCGGTTCCGGAGAACCCACTAGCCAGCACCGTGGTGCGCTCGGTTGACGAGGCGCGCGCCGCCGTGAGGGAGCAGATTGGGCGCGGCGCCGATTGGATCAAGCTGTACCCGGCGGGCGGATATTCTTTCACTGCCACCGGCGAGGACCAATACCAGGTGACTTATCCCTTGCCGGTATTGCAGGCGCTCATCGACGAGACGCATCGCCTCGGCAAGAGGGCGGCCTGCCACGTCTATGGGGGCGAGGGGCAGAGAAACGCCATCGTCGCCGGCTGCGACACCATCGAGCACGGATTTGGCTTGAACCAGGAGCAGGTCAACATGATGGCCGCCAAGGGGCTTTATTACGATCCGACCGGGGTCCGCTACACCGAGCCGTACATGGACGATACCGATGCCAGGAATACCGGCGGCAAGTACCGGATCATTCCCATTTTCGAGAAGGCTGCGTCCATGGCGGCGGCTACCAAGGGAATCAAAGTCATGATGGGCAGCGGCGCCGATGGGTCGACTTACGCTCATGGGACCCAGGCGCTCGACTTTGAGTGGCTGGTGAAGCGTGCGGGCTTGACCCCCGCCAGGGCCATCCAGAGCGGAACCATGATCAACGCCGAAGCCATGGGTTGGCAGGACCAGATCGGATCCATCGACATGGGTAAGTACGCCGATCTGATCGCCGTATCCGGTGACCCGTTGGCCGATATCACCGAACTGCAGCGAGTAAGGTTTGTGATGAAAGGCGGCAAGATCGTCAGGAACGACATGGCGGTGGGCGCGCCGAAGTAAGTCGCGACACCCCTGGTCTGGCTGGCGCGAATCGTAGATCGACCGCGCGGAATCGCCGCCAATCGCGTCGCGGCCGGACCTCACGTCTGTGGTGCATGCTCCGCAAAGGCGAGAGTATACCCATCGCGGTCCCGGATGCCGAACTCGATGGTGCCGTAGTCCATCGATTCCAGAGGCCATACGATTTCAACCTCGTCCATAATCTGCGTGAAGAACTCCCGCACGCCATCCATCTCGACGTACAATGTCCCGCTGAATGCGGGCTTGGCGCCCAAATGGGAGCCAGTAGACAACATCAGACTGATTTCTCCGGCCTGCAGCATGCAGTTTTCGCCATCGCCATCGCCTGGAGAACGCCAGCACAGGTCAAAGCCCAGCAATCGAGTGTACCAGTCGATGGCTTCCGACATTTCTTGTACTCGCAGGACGGGCATGATTTTCTTGAATGACGGCATGGGAACTCCTTCGAATGTTTTCCGCTGGCGCTTGACACACCGGGCTCGGGGCTTCGATCGAGAACGGCGCGCAACTCGCAAAACCGTAGCTATGCGCCACTGCGAATCGAGCGGTGGCAAGCGTTGCGCCAGGCCTCTGCAAGGCGCAAATCTCATAGTCCCTTCTTGGCTGCCTTCTTTAGGTGTACCAGGTTTGCGCGCTGGGGTAGCGGGCGTGGGGAATCGGATCGGGGGAACCGCGGCGTCGCTCATGAACCTTCCTTGCTCCCGGCTAACTGCCGTTTTCAGGTTGACCGGTGTGGAAGTGGAGATCGCGGCCATGGAAGATCGTGGTAATTCAAGTTACCAGTTGCCGGCTGGATCGTTCGTCTTCAGCCCGATGTGGGCTAGCGCCGATAATTGGTGGCGTTTGACGGAGGAGTGCGGGCTTTCTTGTGAAGTTAGCAAATGCAAAGAGTGCGGCCAGCGCCCGTAGAGTATCCGGAGGAGAGTACGGATGTACTGAGAGTCATGGATGCGCTGTACTGCCGGAGCGGCCCGCAGAGTCGATCCTACTTGCCCGGCTACAAGTTCAGAATACGACTGAAGAAAAAAAGCCCCACGCAACTTACGCGTGGAGCTTAAGGTTCTACTGCAATCTGTCTCGGAGGATGACAGACCGGCATGATCTTATCACTAAGCGGCGGCTAAAGCAATCACCAAGGCCGTAAATTTTGCTGGTAGAAGGAAATCGGGCTAGCGAAGCTCGTCCATTACCTGGTCCAGAACAGCCTTGGGCGGTCTTGTTCTGGACTCCGGCAGGGTTGCCACGGCCTCATCGGTTACGTTTAGCTGATCCAGGAACGTAGGCTTGTTGGGGCTCACATATAGAACACCGGTAAGGACTTCGCCCTTGCCTTCGGCCTCTTCCAGGACGGTCAGCGCGGCCAGCCGGTCGGTCGGATCGAAATCGCGGCCGAGTTTGCGGATGCGCAGGTGCGATCCATCGTGCATCTGGACATCGGTAACTTCGCCCTCGGCGATTTCCACCGAAATGTCTTCGAAAAACGGCACGAAATCTAACTCTTGGAGCATGGATTCGTGGTCCTTCATGTAACTATAGCTCTTGGTGGAGCCCTGGTGGTCGTTGAAAGTCACGCAGGGGGAGATGACGTCGATGACGGAAAGGCCCTTGTGGGCGATGGCGGTCTTGAGAATGGCTTGCATCTGCCTTTTGTCGCCGCTGAAGGAGCGGGCCACGAAAGTGGCGCCCCACCGGAGCGCCAGGGCGCAGCAATCGAATGGCGGCAAGTCATTGACAGTGCCTGTCTTGAGCGTGGAACCCACGTCGGCCGTGGCCGAGAACTGGCCTTTGGTTAAGCCATATACGCCATTGTTTTCAATGACGTAGATCAACGGCAGGTTGCGGCGCACCAGGTGCATGAACTGGCCGATGCCGATGGAGGCGGTATCTCCGTCGCCGGTTATCCCAATGCCCAGGAGGTTCTTGTTGGCCAGCAGGGCGCCGGTGGCGATGGCCGGCATGCGGCCGTGGACGCCGTTGAAGCCGTGGGACAGGCCCAGGAAGTAGGCGGGCGACTTGGATGAGCAGCCAATGCCCGAAAACTTGGCGACCGACCAGGGTTGGACGCCGAGTTCATAGAAGCACTCCACGATGCGCTCGGAAATGGAGTTGTGGCCGCAGCCGGCGCACAAGGTGGTCCTGCTTCCTTTATAGTTGATAACCTCCAGCCCGATGTGGTTCACTTTCTTGGGCGGAGGAGCGCCCGGTGTGGTCAACGTAGTGCTCATTTGCCCTCCTGTTTGATGACTTCGTCGGTGACGGTGCGCGCATCCAGCGGCAGCCCGCCGTAGTAACGCAAGCTACGCAGTTTGGCGATTAGATCCACCTCGAGCTCCAGGCGCATCAGGCCCAGCAACTGGCCGTCGCGGTTCTGATCCACTACGTAGACGCGGTCGTGGCGGCGGATGAAATCGAGCAGGTGTTCGGTGAAGGGGTAGGCCCGGAGGCGCAGGTAGCTGGCGTCAATCTCATACTCGGCCTTCAACTGGTCGCAGCTTTCGCGCACGGCGTAATCGGAAGTGCCCAGGGCGACGAAGCCGATCCTGGCGTTTTCGGCGACCCGCACCTCGGGTTCGGGCACGTATTTGCGCATCACCTCGAACTTGTGCGACAGGCGATCCATGTTGTTGATGTAATCGTCTTCGCGCTCGGTGTACTGCGCCTTGGCGTTGTGGCCGCTGCCGCGGGTGAAGTAGGCGGCGTTGGGGTGGTTGGTGCCGGGGAGCGTGCGGTAGCCGACGCCATCGCCATCCACATCCTTGTAGCGGGCGAAGCCGCCGAGTTTTTCCAGGTCTTCGGCGGTGAGAACCTTGCCGCGCGCGATGGGCTTCTCGGGGTACGGGAAGGGGTCGGCCATCCAGTTGTTCATGCCGAGATCGAGATCGGTCATGACGAACAGGGGGGTCTGAAACTTCTCCGCGAAATCGAAGGCTTCGATGGACATGGAGAAGCACTCTTCGGGCGAGCCAGGGAAGAACATGGGGTGCCTGGTATCGCCGTGGGAGAGAAAAGCCGTGGTCAGCAGGTCGCCCTGCTGGGTGCGCGTGGGCAGGCCGGTGGAGGGGCCGACGCGCTCCACGTCAAACACCACCGTGGGGATCTCGGCGTAGTAGCCCAATCCGATGAATTCGGACATGAGCGAGATGCCGGGACCGGCCGTGGCGGTCATGGAACGGGCGCCCGCCCAGCCGGCGCCAAGAGCCATGCCGATGGAGGCCAGTTCGTCTTCGGCCTGCACGATGGCGTAGGTGGCTTTGCCGGTTTCCGGTTCGTGGCGGAAGCGCCGCATATAGCCGATCAGAGTTTCGACCAGCGATGACGAAGGCGTGATGGGGTACCAGGTGACCACCGTGACCCCGGCGAACATGCAGCCCAGGGCGCAGGCGGCGTTGCCATCTATGATGATCTTGCCCGCGGTTCCGTTCATGCGTGCCACGCGGAAGGGGTCGGACTTGGTGAACGTCCTGGCGGCGAAATCGAAGCCGGCCTGGCAGGCGCCCCAATTCAGTTCGACGGCCTTCGCCTTCTTCTTGCCGAACTGCTTGACCAGCGCGTTGTGGATCTCCGCCATTTCAATGGAGAGCAACTGCGCTACCACGCCATCGTAGATCATGTTGCGCACCAGTTTGCGGAGCTTGGCTTCGGGGCAAACGGGGGCGACGATTTTATCGAAGGGTACGGGGTAAAAGTGCAGATCGCTGCGCAGTTCGTTGAGTTTCAGCGGCGCGTCATAGACGACGGCGGCGCCGCTATCCAGGTGCATGACGTCTTCGCGCGCGGTTTCCGGGTTCATGGCCACCAGGAAATCGATTTCCTTCCGGCGGCCGATGTATCCGTGCTGGCTGGCGCGGATGGTAAACCACGTGGGCAATCCGGCGATGTTGGACGGGAACATGTTCTTCCCGGAAACGGGTATACCCATTTGAAAAAGAGAGCGCATCAGGACGGTATTGGCAGTCTGGCTGCCGGAGCCATTCACCGTTGCGACTTGGATGCTGAAGTCATTAATAACGGCGTGGCCTGATTGGCCCGGCAGCGATTCCGCCGGGGAGACTTCTAGAGTTGACATCGATAGGGAATCCTTTTTGCGGGGAGTGTGGCCCAGTTCACGGTTCTTTTCACTTATATGCGAAATG
>Ga0210402_10001741_pt1 | contig 22180 bp, 24 predicted proteins | sample IncBWC7MmetaG_FD_161055 | JGI IMG/M metagenome (GOLD analysis project Ga0210402, IMG submission 161055) | Forest soil microbial communities from Barre Woods Harvard Forest LTER site, Petersham, Massachusetts, United States - Inc-BW-C-7-M | ecosystem: Environmental > Terrestrial > Soil >... | reverse complement strand
GTTGGTCGAGCCTACATTCGGACAAATGTTCGGGTTCATGCTGGATTCCCTGTTCATGGATCAGCTGCACGCGGATCTCGAGCGCATCAAGCGCTACAACGAGAACTCGAGCATGCGGCACATCGAGACCCTGGTGATCTCGCCGACGCGCGACGTCAATGAGATCGCCCGCCGCCACATTCGCGAACTGCCGCGAGCCTTGCGCGCGCTGCTGCGCGCGCTGGGCGCGCATAGCGCGCCGAGCACGCTGCTGCTGAGCTACCTGCTGTTCGAGCGCGGCTTTACCCGCGAATTGATCGATTTGGGCTATGAAGATGCGCGCGCACGCGCAGCGGAGATTCGGGAATTCCTGCAGCTCGAGCAGGCGCGCCAATATCGGTCGACGCGCAGCTAGTTTTTGTGCAGGGAATCGTGCCGCGTCAGAACATGCGGGTGCGATTTGCGAAAATGTTCCGCCAACTGTTCGGCGATGTATACCGAACGATGCTGGCCGCCGGTGCAGCCGACGGCGATGGTCAGATAACTGCGGTTCGCCTGTGAGAACTCGCCGACGCGTTTTTCCAGGAACGCGGTGAGATCCGCGATCATGTTGCGGACGCTGGCGTATCCCGCGAGATACTCGATCACCGCCGAGTCGCGGCCGGTGAGCGCGCGCAGCGCATGTTCCCAATGCGGATTCGGCAGACTGCGCACGTCGAAAACAAAATCCGCGTCCCCGGGTATGCCGTGCTTGTAGCCGAAGGATTCGAACATCAAGGACAGCCTGCCGTCGCGCCGCCGCTCGATGCGGTCGCGAATCAGTTCGCGCAGCGCGTGAACGCTCATATTCGATGTGTCGATCACCCAATCCGCCGCGACGATTATGGGCTCGAGAAGTTTGCGTTCCGAGGCGATCGCTTCGCGCAGACCCACATCGCCGGCGACCAGAGGGTGCTTGCGCCGCGTTTCGGCATAGCGTTTGAGCAGGACCTCCTCGGCGGCATGCAGGTACAGAACTTCACAGCTGATGCCGCTGCGCTGCAATTCACCGACCAGCGCCGGAATGGTTTCGATTTCGTTGGCCCGGTTGCGTGCATCCAAGCCCACCGCGGTGCGCGGATAGTCGTCCATGCCGCGCACGGTGTGCGAGATGAACGGTTTGAGCAACGCGGCGGGGATGTTGTCGACGCAATAGAAATCGATGTCTTCCAGCATGTGCAATGCGACGCTCTTCCCGGAGCCGGACAGTCCGCTCACGATGATCAGCCGCATCGACACTGGAATTATTTACGCGCGCGGCTTACAACGACAGACGCGACTTGAGCACAACCTCGGCGTGGTGATCGGAGGACTTCTCCTTGTGCTTCTTCACACAGCGGTCCAGCTTGTCGGTCAGGGCATCGATGGAGGCGTACATGTTCGCTTCGGTTGCATCCGCATAAATCTTGTTCCCACGCAACATGAGGGTGGCTTCCGCCTTGTGGCCGAAGCGTTCGACCGTGAGCACGCAGTGGACGTCGATCAACTGTTCGAAATGGCGCGAGATTCGTTCGAATTTTTTGAGAACGTAGGCGCGAAGTGATTCGGTGACTTCCACATGATGGCCGCTGAGATCGAGTTGCATGAGTGTCCTCCTCTACTATTGATACCTCAAGACGCGCGGGCCGCAGCTCTTTTCCGTTCGTTGGACGGGGCGATCTGCATGCCCTCGCGGTATTTGGCAACCGTGCGCCGCGCCACGGGTATGCCCTCCTGCGACAGGATTTCCGCTAGCTTGCTGTCGCTCAGGGGATTATCCGGATTCTCCTGTGCAACCAGCTTGCGTATTTTGGCGCGAATCGCGGTCGACGACATTTCGGTGCCGTCGGCGGCCGCGACGTGACTGGAAAAGAAATAGCGAAATTCGAACACGCCGCGCGGCGTGTGCATGTATTTGGCAGTGGTGACGCGCGAGATCGTCGATTCGTGCATTTCCACCGCTTCGGCCACATCCTTCAGGATGAGCGGAACCATGGCCTCTTCGCCCAACTCGAAAAAACTGGTTTGGCGCTGCACGATGCAGCGCGCCACCTTGATCAGGGTCTCGTTGCGAATTTCCAGGCTGCGCATCAACCAGCGGGCCTCCTGCAGTTGAGTGCGCAGCATCGCATGATCCGGCGCGCGCGAGATCAGATTCGCATAACTTTGGTTGACGCGCACCCGCGGCACGGTCGCCTGATTGACTTCCACGACCCAGCCGTGATCGGTGCGGCGCACGAATACGTCGGGAATCACGTACTCGGCCTGGGCAGGGTTGACCGCGGCGCCCGGTCGCGGGTGGCAGGATCGCACCAGAGCCAAGGCCATCTCCAGATCGCCTTCGCTGCAGCGCAGTTGCCGGCGCAGCAGCACCAGCTGCTGGCCGGCGACCAAGTCCAGGTGTTCGAGCGCTACGCGAATCGCGATGTCGCGCGCCGGCGTCTCGGGGTCGAGCTGGCGCAGCTGCAACGCGATGCACTCGCCCAGGGTGCGCGCGCCGACGCCGGCGGGTTCCAGCGATTGGACGATGCCGAGCACGCGCTCCAAATCGGCCGCGCTCGCTTCGATCTCCGGCAGCAGGCTCAAGCGGATGTCCTCCAGCGCGTCGTTGAGGTAGCCGTCATCGGTGATGGCGTCGGTGATGACGCGCGCGATGGCAATGTCGATGGCGCTCAACTTCGCGAGGTCCAATTGCTCGATCAGCTGCTCCTGCAGCGTCTGGCCGTGCTGGTCGCTGAAATCGCTGCTGCGGTCGTCATCGCCCGACCACACCCGGTCGGACAGCCCGCTGGTGTGCTCGCCCCAGGCTTCATCGGCTATTTCGACTTCGGGCGTTTCGCGTTGGTCCGGCGGAGTGCTGATGCCGTCCAGCTCCGCGTACTTCTCCTCGATGCGCAGAGGCGTCTCATCGCGCTCGCGCACGATATCCGGCGCGGCCTCCAGGGCCTCATCCTCCGCTTCCAGCATCACATTGGTCTCGAGGGTCTCGCGGACATGGGCTTGCAGGTCCAGCGAGGGCAGCTGCAGCAATCGGATCGCCTGTTGCAGCTGCGGCGTCATGGTGAGCTGCTGACCAATGCGAAGCTGCAGACTTGGCTTCAACATAATAGTTCTATCAAACCCACGCCTATAATTTGAAATCCTGACCCAAGTACACCTCACGAACCTGCGGGTTGGCAAGAATCTGATCCGCAGATCCGGAGGCAAGAACGCTACCTTGACTCACGATATAGGCTCTGGTGCAAATACCCAAGGTCTCCCGCACATTATGATCGGTGATCAGAACGCCGATACCCTTGTCTGACAAGTGCTTGATTATTCGTTGGATATCGGCAACCGAGAGGGGATCGACACCTGCAAACGGCTCGTCCAGCAGCATAAACCTTGGATCCGCGGCCAGGGCGCGCGCGATTTCCACCCGGCGGCGCTCCCCGCCCGACAGACTCAAACCCAGGCTGTCGCGGACATGATCGATATGCAACTCGCCGAGCAGCTCTTCCAAGCGGGCGCGGCGTGCCAAGCCGTCCAGCTCCGGCCGGGTTTCGAGGATGGCGGTGACATTGTCCGCCACCGACAGTTTGCGAAACACGGACGGCTCCTGGGGCAGGTACCCCAAACCGAGTTGGGCGCGGCGGTGCATGGCCAGGCGGCTGATGTCGCGATCATCCAGGAAGATCTCGCCATGCTCGCAGCGCACAAGTCCCACGATCATGTAAAAGGCGGTGGTCTTGCCGGCGCCGTTCGGGCCCAATAGGCCGACGACTTCGCCGCTTTCGACCTCCAAGGACAAATCGCGAAGCACCTGTCGTGATTTGTAGCTCTTGGCGAGGCTCAGGGCTCGCAATACGCTCATGGATTGGTCGGGGGCGGCACCGGCTTGGGCTGCGCTGGTTTTGCGGGCGGCGTTTTCGGCGGCGGCGGCGTGATGATGATATGCACGCGCTGCGAACCCTGTTCGGCGGCTTCCGCGGCAACGCTCTGCGCGCGGACATTGTACTTCAGCGATTCACCGTGAATTTCGTTCTGTCCGTCGCTCAAATAAGCATCCTTGGAAAGGCGCACCACACCGTTGCCCACATCGTAATCGATCAAATCGGCCCTGCCTTTGGCCAGTTTGCCGGTTTTGGCGACGACCTGTTCGAACGCGGCCGGCTTGCCATTGGCCACCGCCCTGGTCAGGGCCTTGTTGACAAAGGTTATCTGCGCCTCATCGGCGGTGAGCAGACCCTGATCCATGGTGATTTTGACGTTGCCGCGAAAAATCCAAAGATTATTGTCGAAGTCCAGTGCCGTGGTCTGGGAGGCGTGGCCTTGATCCGCGGTGATCGCTATATTGCCCTGCGAGATCCGCACTTTGTTGAAGACCGCGGTGTTGGTGCGCAGGTCGACCTCGGTGGATTGCGCATCCAGCAAGATCGGCAGCTGCGGATCGCGCGTGACCGCCGCGCTGGCTGGCACCGCCGCACCTAAGAGCGCGAACAGGGCGGCAGTCTTAACGGTGAAAACGGCCATTGACCTTCGATTCTAGGCGCACCGTGCGCTCTTTCAAATTGGCGATGAGACCCCGTGCGGTCAAGATGTGCCCTCCAAAATCGATGCGCACGTCGCTATTGGTGGTCGCGAGGGAGCGGGCCACGTCGTAGCGCATGGTGTCGGTGTGTATCACGGCCGTGCCTTCGGTATCCGAAGCCTCGCCCTGCAGCCGGACGTTGCCGGTCACATCGACGACGTTGCCTCCCGGCAGCACGTGGGCGCTATCGCCAAACATCACCCAGGTCTGGCCGCCCGGGGCGTCATAGTTCACCCGCACGTTGTACAGCTGCACCTCGTTGCCATGCTCGACCTGATCGATGCGCTCGGCCTCGATTCGAATACTGGGCGCGCCCGACTGATCGTAGTCGATGAGCACGGCGTTCTTCAGAAAGTAGCCGGGCAGGGCGGAGGAATTCGTCGCGCGCATATTCGACGGGCGGCGGGCCGGTGAACTCAATATCCAGGTGCTGATCGCCAGCGCCGCGACCGCGAGAACGGTAAATATACGAAAAAACATCAGCTCTGCCCGGCGCGGGCGCGCAGCAGGGTGTCGCACAATTCGCGCACCGCGCCGCGGCCGCCTGCCGAACGGGCGACCCAATGCGCGGCGGCCAACACGATCGGATGCGCGTCCGCGACCGCCGCGCTCAATCCAACCGCGGCCATCAGCGGCAGGTCCGGCGTGTCGTCCACGATGCAGGCACAGTTCAACGGGTCCAATCCGAAACGCTCCGCCAGGGTGTGCAGCGCGGCCAGTTTGTCGCTGCATCCTTGGACCACGGTGGGCACGCGCAGTTCGCGCAAGCGCGCTGCGGCCGCTGCCGAGCGCCGCCCGCTCAAGGCCGCGACGCGCACACCGGCGGCCATGAGCAGTTTGATGCCGTGACCGTCGCGGACGTGGAATACCTTGAGCGCTTCACCGCGATTGCCGAAGTACAAGCGCCCGTCCGTGAGCACGCCGTCAACGTCCAGGATGAGGAGCTGGATGTTCTTGAACGGCGTAGCTTTGCGCGCCTTCAAAAAACACCCGCGCGCAGCAGATCATGCACGTTCAAGGCACCCACGATCTTGCGGTCCGCATCCAGCACCAGCAGCGAGGTGATGCGGTGCGTCTCCATGAGATGCACCGCCTCGGCGGCAAGGGTTCCCGCGCTCACTGACTTGGGATTGGCGGTCATGACCTCGACCATGCGGGTGGCATGCAAATCGGCGGCACGATCCAGCGCACGCCGCAAATCGCCGTCCGTGAATACCCCGAGCACGCGCTCGCCGGCATCCACGATCGCCGTCATGCCCAGCCCCTTGGAAGTGACCTCGAGGAGGCCCTGCGCCAGGGTGGCGTCGGCGGAAACCATGGGCACATGCACGCCGGTGCGCATCACGTCCTTCACGTACAACAGCCGGCGGCCGAGGGCGCCGGCCGGATGCGAACGCGCGAAGTCCTCCTCGGTGAAGCCGCGCGCCTTGAGAAGCGCCACCGCCAGAGCATCGCCCATCGCGAGCGCGGCGGTGGTGCTGGCGGTCGGCGCCAGGTTGAGCGGACAGGCCTCCGCCGGCACGCGGATATCCAGGTGTACCGTTGCCATTTGTCCCAAGGTGGAATCGGGGTTTCCCGTGAAGGCGATGAGCGGCACTCCCAACCGCTTGATCACCGGCAGGATGGTGAGGATTTCGGCGGTTTCACCGGAATTCGACAGCGCCAGCACCGCATCATCGCGCGTGATCATGCCGACATCGCCGTGGCTGGCCTCGCCGGGATGCACGAAGAACGCGGGGGTGCCGGTGCTCGCCAGTGTGGCGGCGATTTTGCCGGCGATATGGCCGGATTTGCCCATTCCCGTCACGACGATGCGGCCGCGGCAGTCAAGACAAATGCGGCAGGCGCGTGCAAAATCCGTCCCCAGACGCGGCAGCTGCGCGCGCAATCCGTCGATCTCGACCTTCAGCGCCTGGCGGCCGAGATCGACGAGGTCCTCGTCGGTGTAGTCGAGATGCATTGCTGAATGATACAGCGGATGCAGAATCTCGCACTCCCCAGGCGTAAGCTTGAATTATTTTTGAGGTGTCGGCATGAATCCACAGCAGGTAGCGCAATTGATCGAGGCGGGCTTGGCCGGCGCCCGAGCGCTGGTGAAAAGCGAAGACAACGTGCACTTCGAGGCCGTGGTGATTGCGCCGGCGTTTGCCGGCAAGCGAGCGGTGCAGCGCCACCAATTGGTGTACTCCACCCTAGGGGGAGCCGTGGGCGGCGAGATACATGCGCTGGCGCTGCAGGTCTATACGCCGGATGAATACGCAGGGCAGGCGCGTGGATAAATTACAGATTCACGGCGGCCAGGCCCTTGAGGGCGAGGTCCGAATTTCGGGCGCCAAGAACGCGACGTTGCCGATTTTGGCGGCCTGTCTGCTGGCCGATGGCCCGGTGACCGTCTCGAACGTGCCGCATCTTCAGGATGTCACCACGATGATCGAGTTGCTGGGGCGCATGGGCGTTTCAGTCACCATCGACGAGAAGATGCGCATCGAGGTCGATGCCTCGACCATCAAGGAGTATTTCGCGCCGTACCAGCTCGTGAAGACCATGCGCGCGTCGATTCTGGTTCTGGGTCCGCTGCTGGCGCGGTTCGGCGCCGCGGATGTCTCGCTGCCCGGCGGCTGCGCAATCGGCGCACGCCCGGTCAATATTCATGTCGCCGGGCTGCAGGCCATGGGCGCCGATATTCACATCGAGAATGGATACATCAAGGCCCGCGCCGCACGCCTCAAGGGCGCGCGGCTGGTCTTGGAAACGGTCACCGTCACCGGTACCGAAAACCTCATGATGGCCGCCACTCTGGCCGATGGCGAAACAGTGCTCGAGAATGCCGCGCGCGAGCCGGAAGTGGTGGATCTGGCGAAGTTTCTCTGTGCCATGGGCGCCAAGATCCAAGGTGCGGGAACCGATAGAATTGTCATCGAGGGCGTGGCGCGCTTGAATGGAACCGCCCATGAGGTGCTGCCGGATCGCATCGAAACCGGAACTTACCTGGTCGCGGGCGCCATTACCGGCGGCCACATCCGCGTCAAGAATACCCGTCCGGATCACTTGGACGCCGTCATCGGCAAGCTGCAGGAGGCTGGCGCCAGCGTCGGCGTCGGCGACTCCTGGATCGAGGTCGACATGCGCGGGCGCCGGCCGGTCGCCGTCGACGTGCGCACCGCACCGTACCCGGCCTTCCCAACCGACATGCAAGCGCAGTTCGCGGCGCTCAACACCGTGGCAAACGGCGTCGGCACCATCATCGAAACGGTTTTTGAGAATCGCTTCATGCACATGCTCGAGATGCGTCGCATGGGCGCGGAGATCCGCCTCGAAGGCAATACCGCCATCATCAAGGGGGTCGAGCGGTTGACGGCCGCCCCGGTGATGGCCACTGACCTTCGCGCCTCGGCCAGTCTGGTGCTGGCGGGGCTCGTCGCCGACGGCCGCACGGACATCGAGCGCATTTACCACATTGACCGCGGCTACGCGGCGATCGAGGAAAAACTGCAGCAATTGGGCGCGAAGATCCGGCGCACGCCCTGAACGCGAACCGAACGCCGCGGGCTATTGTTTCTGAACCGGACGCTCGAGTACGGTCAGATGGATTTTGTAGCCCTGCCGCGCGTGGCGGGCTTCGAGTTCGACATCGGCGCCGGGTTTTAGCGAGGAAACGCGTGCCACCAGATCCTGGGCGCTGCGCACCGATTCGCCGCCGAGGGCGATGACCAGATCGCCGGGCCGCATCCCGGCTGCATACGCCGGGCTCTTTGTAAGAATATTCACCACGGTCACTCCGCCTCCCGCCGTGCCGAGCTGCTCGGCTTGTTCGTCGGACAAGTCCTGCGGTTGAAACCCGAGCCAGCCGCGCACCACGCGGCCGTTTTTCAAGATCTGCTCCATGACTCCGCGCACGAGATTGACCGGGATCGCAAAGCCGATGCCTTCCGGCCCGCCATAGCTGCGGTTGAGCATAGCGGTATTGATGCCGACCAAATCGCCGTGCACGTCGATGAGTGCGCCGCCGGAATTGCCGAGGTTGATGGCTGCATCGGTTTGAATGAAGTTCTCGAAGGTGGCCAATCCCAGCTGGCCGCGCCCGGTGGCGCTCACGATGCCCTGCGTGACGGTCTGGCTCAAACCATAAGGATTGCCGATCGCGAGCACGATATCGCCGACCCGCAGCGTATCCGAGCGGCCGAGGGGCATGACGGGTAATTTGCCGATCTTAAGATTGAGAATGGCGAGATCCGTATCCGGATCCTGGCCGACGACGGTTGCATCGGCGATACGGCCGTCGGCGAGCTGCACCCGGATTGAATCCGCCCCGGCGATGACATGCTGGTTCGTGACAATGGTGCCCTTCACATCGACGATCACGCCCGAACCCAAGCTGCGTTCGACACGCTGGCGGTAGCTCGGCCAGTATTCGCCGAACAATTGATTGAAGGGCGCCGCCTGGGTGCGTTCCCTCACCACCCGGGCGGTGTAGATATTCACCACCGCGGGAGCTGCGCGCGCCACCGGATCGGCGAAGCTTTGCATGACGATGGGCGCGCTCGATGCCGCTGCGGCGGGTTGGCTTGCGCTTGGGGAACTCGGCGTTGCGCTGGCCGCCGGCGGTGCGCTGATCGCCGGCGGTGCGCCGGCGGTGTGCGCGCCCAACAGCGTCGGATTCCACCAGACCACGAGAAACGCCACGGCCAGACCGATCACGACCGCTTTGATCAAGAAATTCACGAAGACGCGAGTGTTCTGCAAGGTACCGCTCGTGCCGCCTTAAGGGGCGTGCGCTTATCTGTGTATAATGCGCTCGCAATATTCTTTGGGAAACTCTACCGCCATAGGGGTTTGCGTGAAGATTTGTCAACAATGCGTGGGACGATTGCATGAGTGACCAGGTCGACCACAGTCGGCGCCGCCTATTGACGGCAGCAACGGTCGGCACCGGCGCGATAGGCGTTGCCTTCGCCGCGGTTCCATTTCTCGCTTCATGGCAGCCCAGCGCGCGCGCGAAAGCGCTTGGCGCTCCGGTCGCCGTGGACGCTTCGAAGCTCGAGTCAGGACAGATGTTGAAGGTGGTGTGGCGCGGCCAGGCGGTGTTCGTCGTACGGCGCGTCAAGGCAGCCGTCGATCAATTGGGCGGACACGATGCAATGCTGGCGGATCCCAAATCCGATGATTCGCTGCAACCGGACTACATCAAGGCCAGCGGTGCCGCGCGCGCCCGCAACCCCGAATACTGGGTGGGTCTCGCGGTCTGCACCCACCTGGGGTGTTCCCCTTTAGGCGCGTTCGAGCCGAATAATTCCTTCCAGGTCGCCGGCGCCGACCTGGGTGCCAACTGGCCGGGCGGCTTTTATTGTCCCTGCCACGGCTCGAAGTACGATTTGTCGGGCCGCGTGTTCAAGGGCCAGCCGGCGCCCACGAACTTGACGGTTCCCCCCTATACGATCTCGGCCAGCATGCGCATCGACATCGGTGTAAGCGATGCTCCGAAACCCGCTTGAGCCAGGTAAGAGGTAAGCAATGGCCCTAGCTCCCGAGTCCGCCGATACTGCCAAAGGATTGCTTGGCTGGATCGACGCGCGCTTTCCGCTGACGAAATTGTGGAAAGAACAAGTCTCCGAATATTACGCGCCGAAGAATTTCAACTTCTGGTACTACTTCGGCGTTCTCTCATTGGTGGTTCTCGTCATTCAGCTGGTGACGGGAATATTTTTGACGATGAATTACAAGCCGTCCTCCGCCGAGGCGTTCTCATCGATCGAATACATCATGCGCGATGTGGAGTGGGGCTGGCTGATCCGCTACATGCATTCCACCGGTGCATCCGCGTTTTTCATCGTCATTTATCTGCACATGTTTCGCGCGCTGCTGTACGGTTCGCATCGCAAGCCGCGCGAACTGCTGTGGATTTTCGGCTGCTTGATCTTTCTGCTGCTGATGGCCGAAGCGTTCATGGGCTATGTTCTGCCCTGGGGCAACATGAGCTATTGGGGCGCGCAGGTCATCGTGTCCATCTTCAGCAGCGTGCCCATCGTCGGCCAGAGCCTGGTCGAGTGGATCCGCGGCGATTACTACATCGCCGATGCCACCTTGAACCGCTTCTTCGCCCTGCACGTGGCGGCTTTGCCGTTGGCGCTGGTCTTCCTCGTGATTGCGCACCTCATGGCTCTGCATGAAGTCGGGTCCAACAATCCGGACGGCATCGAAATCAAGAAGCACAAGGACGCGAAAGGTCATCCCCTCGACGGTATCCCTTTCCATCCCTACTACACGGTGAAGGATACAGTCGGCGTCGCGGCATTCCTGCTGGTGTTCTGCGCGGTGATTTTCTTTGCGCCGACCTTCGGCGGCTTGTTCCTGGAGGAGCCCAATTTCCAACCCGCCGATCCGCTGCAGACCCCGCCGCATATTGCGCCGGTGTGGTACTTCACGCCGTACTACGCCATGTTGCGCGCCGTACCGTCCTTCGCCGGAACGCAGATCTGGGGGGTGCTGGTGCTGGGCGCAGCGGTGGTCGTGCTTTTCTTCCTACCGTGGCTGGATCGCTCGCCGGTGAACTCGATCCGCTACCGGGGACCGATTTACAAGGTGATGCTGGCCATCTTCGTCGTTTCGTTCATCACCCTGGGTGTGTGCGGCTTGAAACCGCCGTCGGGGATCTACCCGATGCTGGCGCGGGTATGTACGGTTCTATATTTCGCCTTCTTCTTGCTGATGCCCTGGTACACGAAGTACGAAAGCGTGAAGCCGGTGCCGGAAAGGGTCACGGGACATGCTTAAAGCATCGCTTCTGATCACGATCGGGATTTTCTGCGCCGGCACCGCCTGGTGTGAAGAGGGCGAAGTCGCCCTGCTGCAATCCGGGACCGACATCAAGAACATCGAGTCCCTGCAGCGCGGCGCGCGCAATTTCATGAACTACTGTTCCGGCTGCCACTCGCTCAAGTACCTGCGCTACAACCGGCTGGCCGCGGACTTGCAGATTCCCGAGTCCGAATTGCCCAATTTGATGTTCACCTCGTCGAAGTCGTTCGACCACATCGAGTCAGCCATGCCGCCCGATTCCGAAGGTTGGTTCGGCAGGCCGCCGCCGGATCTGTCGTTGATTGCACGAGCCCGCGGCGGCGACTACATATATTCGTTCTTGAAGGGCTTTTACTCCGACAAATCGCGCATTTGGGGCGTCAACAATCTGTATCTCCCCAACGCTGCGATGCCGCATATCCTCTACCCGTTGCAGGGCTCGCAGAAGCCGGTGTTCAAGAACATTCCCGATGGCGGCGGCAGCGCAAGAATGGTGCTGACGGGTGTGGAACCAATGACTCCAGGTGCAATGAAGCCGGAGGAGTATGATCAATTCGTTCGGGACATCACCAACTTTCTGGAATACGCCGCCGAACCCATCAAGGCGAAACGCCAGTCGCTGGGCGTTTTTGTCATGTTATTTCTGCTGGTATTTTTTGTGCTCGCGTACTTGATGAAGAAAGAATACTGGAAGGACGTCCACTGACGCCGCGGGACCGCCCCCGTTAGCCCTATTGCTTGGAGACCGCGTTAGTGGCACGTCGCTCGGTGATGACCCTCTTCTCAGCACCGGCCGATCCGTGGAGTCATCGGACGCGCTTGGTCCTTGCGGAAAAGGGAATCTCGATCGAACTGGTCAATGTCGACCTGAACGATTTGCCCGAAGATTTGCTCGATCTGAACCCCTATCACAGCGTGCCGACACTGGTGGACAGGGATCTGGTGCTGTACGACTCGCGGGTCATCATCGAGTACCTGGACGAACGCTTCCCGCATCCGCCGCTGATGCCGATCGATCCGGTGACGCGCGCGCAGTTTCGCGTGGCGCTGTACCGGGTGGAGCGCGACTGGTATGCCCTGGCGCACGACATCGAGCTCGATCCGCGCAGCAAGACGGCGGAACACAGCCGCAAAGTCCTGGCCGAAGCGATCTGCGCGAGCGCGGAAGTCTTCAAGGCCAAGCCGTTTTTCCTCAGCGATGAGTTTTCGCTGGTCGATGCCAGCATTGCGCCGATCCTGTGGCGTTTGCGGGCCTACGGCATCGAGCTCCCGGCGCAGGCTCAGCCAATCATGAAGTACATGCATGCCATCTTTGCGCGCTCCACTTTCCGCGCCTGCCTGACCGACGCCGAAAGGGAAATGCGCGTATGAAACCGCGGCGTCCGTATCTGCTGCGTGCGCTGCACGAGTGGATCACCGACAGCGGCGAGACCCCGCACATCGTGGTGGATGCGGCTGCGGAGGGCGTGACCGTCCCGCGCCAGTACGTGAAGGACGGCAAAATCGTGCTCAACGTGAGCTTCTCGGCAACTCAAATTCTGAAGCTTGGGAATGAGGTCGTGAGCTTCGAGGCCCGATTCGGCGGCGTAGGATTCGCGGTGCAGGTTCCGGTGCGGGCCATCCTCGGGATATATGCCCGCGAGACCGGGCAGGGAATGATTTTCCCCGAGGGTGATGCCGACCCCGATCCCACCGACAGCCCGCCGGCAAGTCCCGGCACGGGAAAGTCCGGCGAGGCCCGTCCCAAGCGGCCGAAATTACAGGTGGTCAAGTAGCGCGAAAGGCGTCCTTGACCCAGACCAGCCGGTGCACGCCGTCCGGCGGCCCTTCAACGGCGATCACGTCGAAGCGCACCGCGCGCCCGTGCCAATCCGCCTGCCGCAGCAGAAAAAAGCGGGTGGCGCGAATGATCTTGCGCTGCTTGCGCCACGACACTGACTGCAGCGCGCCGCCAAACTGCTGACCGCAGCGCTGACGGACCTCGATGACCGCCAACACCTCCTGGTCGAGGCACACCAGGTCGAGTTCGCCGGCCCGGCACCTAAGATTGCGCGCCAGCACCAGAAGACCGCGCGTCTTCAGATAGTCGGCCGCGAGTTGCTCCGATTGGGTGCCGCGTTGCCGGCGCAGATCCGCCATGTTAAGGACAGCCTGCCGCGGCTAGCTAAGCGACGCACCTCAAATATGCAGCGGGTTCATGGCGATTTCGCTACTGCTTGATGATTTTCCAGGTGCCGGCCGCCACGGGCGGGCTGGACGAGGGTTTCGCGCTCACCGACCACTCGCCGTCACCGCCCTTGGGGTTGAACGTTCCCTTCATATTGATCTGCGTCTGGTCATCTCCCGGAGGATCGTATGCGGCGGTAAATGTATCGCCGGCGAAGGACGCGCTTTTCAGCTTGGCACTGTAGTCCGCGGCCCCGCCGCCGTCGCCGCTGACCGCGATGGTGCCGGTGATGAGCCCGGCGCTGCCGCGCTCCAGGATGAGTTCGAAATGCCCCGACGTATTGTCGCCTTGATACGTGCCGCTCCATTTGCCCAGGTACTGATCGCCGTCGGCGGCTGCCGCCGGGATCGTGTGCGCACCCAGCCAGAGTGTTGCCAGCAGTGCCCACACCAGGCGCGGATGATTTTGGATTTGCATGGATTTTCCCTTCAGTTTCCTTAAAGTGAACTATCGCGCGCCGCGTAGACCTCCACGCCGCCCAGCCAGGTCTTCAGCACATGGGTGTCGCGGATGGCGGCCGGGGCAATCGTCAGCACGTCCTGGCTCAGCAATATCATATCCGCAAGCTTGCCCGGTTCAATCGAGCCTTTTTCGTGCTCCTGAAATTCCGCGTAGGCCGATCCCACCGTGTAGGCGGCGATGGCTTCCTGAATGGAAACCTTCTGTTCGGGAAACCAGCCTTGGCTGTATTTGCCGTCCAGAGTCGCGCGCGTGGTCGCCGCGTACAGAGTCAGCAGCGGATCCAGCGGCGCGATCGGCCAATCGGTGCCGAAAGCCAGCCGCACGCCATGATCGATGAACGTGCGGAATGCATAGGTTCTTGAGGCACGATCGTGGCCGATGCGTGCCTCCGCCCAACGGCCGTCGTCGATTGCCTGGTACGGCTGGACCGAGGCGATCACATGCAGTTGCGCAAAGCGCTCGAAATCGCGCGCCGCCATGTGCTGGGCATGCTCGATTCGCCAGCGACGGTCGCGAGGGCCGTTGCGCTTCTCGATCTCCTGATAAAGATCCAGAGTCGTCGAGATCGCGGCATCGCCGATGGCGTGGGTGCACACCTGCAGCTCGCTCGCATCGGCCAGCTGCAGCCGCTGGCGGGTTCGCGATAGCGGCAGCATGTCCTTGAACAGCAATCCTCGATTCTGCGGCTCGTCCGTGAAGGGTTCGAAAAAATAGGCCGTTCGCGAGCCCAGCGAGCCATCGGCGAACATCTTCAACGCGCCAATGCGCAGGCTGTCACTGCCGAACGCATGGCCGATCCCAAGCTTGGCCTGGTCGGAAACTTTTCCGATCGGCGGAGCGCCGTAAAACCGCACGCTGAGTTTCCCTTCCCTGAGCAGCTGCGAATACACCGCCAGGTCGCCGTAATCCAGCGTCATGTCCTGTACGCTGGTCACGCCGTGGGACGCGGCCTCGTGCAGCGCGTTCTCGATGATGCGGCGCCGCTGCGCCGGCGTCGGCACCGGCGTGACGTGATCCACCAATTCTATGGCAGCGTCCTTGAGCGCGCCGGTGGGTTGACCCGAAGCATCGCGCACGATCACGCCGCCGGGCGGATCCAAAGTCTTGGCGGTGATGCCGGCGAGCTTGAGCACCTGAGAATTGACGATGATCATGTGGCCGTCGTAGCGGTCGAGCGACACCGGATTGTTGGGAGTCACGGCGTCGATGTCCTGGCGGGTCGGCAATGCGGCCGGGCTCCACTTGGTCTCATCCCAGTTGCCGGAGCGGATCCACTCGCCCTGCGGCGCATGTACCGCATAGTCGGCAATCCGTTTGACGAATTCCTTGAGGCTGGTGGCATCGTTGAGCTGCACGGCGGTCAATGCCGCGCCGCCGTCGGCGAAATGGACGTGCGCATCGTTGAATCCGGGAAGCAGCCGGTTACCCATGGCATCCACCACGCGCGTCTTCGGTCCTCGCCAGAGCAGCACGCTGGAGTCGGCGCCCACGGCGGTGATGCGGCCGTCGAGAACGGCGACCGCTTCGGCTTGCGGCTGCGCAGGGTTCAGCGTCCAAACGCGCGCATCGCGAATGATGAGATCCGCCGCAGGGTGCGCATCGCCGGAAGCCGCCGCTGTCTCGGTCTTGGCGCTCGCCGCAACGGCAGCCAGCCCCACTGCGACGGCGGCCGCGAAACGCAGCGCGGACGTTCCGCTACAGGTCATAAGGCACTCCCGCCTTGATCTGCGCCCAGGTGAGTTCGCGGCGTATCCTATTGTGATCGTCGATGTGCAGCTTCCCGGTCAGTCCCGAAATCTCGCCGGCATCGCTCGGACTCTTCGAGCGCAGAATGGGCACCAGGCGATAGGAGTCGAAGCCAAACGCGTACAAGCGATTGCGGTCCCCGCGAGAGGTCCGTGAGGGCCAGGCCGCGCGCACGCTGTCGCGAATCTGCGCGGTTACCGGGTCACTGGAGATCATCCAGGGCATGTCGGGGAAGAACATGCCGTCGATTTCCGCATTCGCAGCCGGGTCCGGGTCGAAGCTGCCCGACGTGGAGTACACCGGCACATCCCCGGCGTAGTAGAAATTCAACTGCGGCATGATGAGGCGGGCGGCGCCCGCGGTTCCGACCACGAATACGAAGGTTGCGTCGGTACGATGCGTGGAGGGCTCGCCCTTGACTGTCTTGACCTGCAGTACCTGCTTGATGATGTCGGAGAAATCGGGTTGCGATGGATCGTATTTTTGGCTGTCGAGCAGCGTGCCGCCGAGCGTCTTCAGTTCCTCGGCGAATGCCGCGCCGACGCGGTTGCCCAGTTCACCCGCGGGTACGATTGCGACCCCGGCAAGCCGGCCGTCCGCGACGACGCGCCGTGCAACGATGCGGGCCTCGTCTTCGGGCAGCAACGCAAACTGATAAAAGTTTCTGGCGGGATTTGCCGATTCGGCGAGAAAATTCAGCGCCAGCACCGGAGTGCGACCCTCGCTCAACGGCGCGACCGCGGCAACGTCTTCCTTGGTCAACGGGCCCACGATGAAGCCGGCGCCGTCTGCAACGGCGCGGCTGTAAGCGGTGCCGGCCGATTCGGCCGCGACGTCGTAGATTTTCAATTTAGGCCGGCGCGCCGCATCCTGCTCGAGATAGGCGGCGATGAAGCCGTCGCGCACCGCGACGCCGAATGCCTCGCCTCGGCCTGACAGCGGTAGCAGCAGCGCAATCTGGTTGGGGTACTCGGTGGCGATGGCAATCTGCTGCGGAGCCGTGCCGAGCACGCTGTCGTTCGCCGGATGATTTGGATACTGCCGCTTCCAACTGTCGAGCGCCGCAGCTGCGCGAGCGGGATTGCGTTCGAGCTCGACGGCGACCGGCCCGAGCTCCAGCCAGCCAAGCACGATGGGTTCGGTTTTCGCAGGGGGTTTTAGCGGGGCGCCTTTTTCGGCGGCGGTGCGGACCCTGATGTAGAGTTCATCGCGATTCGCGCGAATCGCGGCAGGGTCGGCGAGATAGCGTTCGCGTTCGACCAGGGCGCGCGTGCCTTCGACCGGATGTCCGGTGAGAAACGCGCTGCGGCCGCGTATCCAATAGTAGTTCTGCGCCTGGTTGGGTGCCGTCGGCACCGGAATTTGATCCAATTCGCGAATCGCGCCGGCCGGATCGTCTTCCGCATAGGCAATTTCGGCTGCCACCAAAGCGCGCTGAGTCGGCATTCTGGTGCGCGCCTCGGACGAAACTTGCGCGAAGGCTTGTTTGGCCGCGGCCACATAGCCCGCCGCCACCCATTGTTCCGCGCTCAGCAGTTCATAGTTGTCGGCGTCGGCGGGCAATTGCGTGGCAAGGGTGGCATAGGCGCGCGCTGCCTCCGCGTGCTTGCCGTCGCGCACCAGGCGTGCCGCTTGCTCTTGTTTTTCGCTCGGGCCCACCACCGGGCTGACCAGGCTGCACGCCGCCGCGATCACCGATGCCGCCAATGCCGCGTACAACGCCCGTGGACGTCTGAAGTTCGCTGCCATACCCTTGGGCTCCTAGCTCTTCGAAAACAGCCGAGAATTATAAGTGACTATCCAACCGATCGGCCCGCCGGCCGCAGGGCGGCTCTACGTCATCGCCACGCCGATCGGCAATTTGGGCGATCTGAGCGCGCGGGCGCGCGATACCCTGCAAAATTGCGCCCTGATTGCGGCGGAGGATACGCGACACACGGGAATGCTGTTGAAGCATTTCGGCATTCAAACCCCGCAGATCTCGCTGCATGATCACAACGAAGCCTCGCGAGCGGTTGAAATAATTGCACGCCTTCGCGACGGCCACTCCATTGCGCTGGTGAGCGATGCCGGCACTCCGGCCATCAGCGATCCTGGATTTGAACTGGTGCGCGCAGTCGCGGCCGCGGGCCTGGAGATTGCCGCAATTCCCGGCCCGTGCGCGGCCATCGCCGCGCTGTCGATCAGCGGGCTGCCGACCGACCGATTTTGTTTCGAGGGATTTTTGCCGGCGCGCGGCAGCGCGCGGCGCGAGCGGCTGAAATTGCTGGAACAGGAGCCGCGCACGCTGGTGCTGTATGAAGCCCCGCATCGCGTGCAGGAAACGCTCGAGGACTGCGTCAACGCTTTCGGCGCAGCGCGGCCGGGCGCGGTCGCGCGCGAAATAACCAAGCTGCATGAAACGACCTATCGCGGCTCGTTAGGCGAACTATCGAGCCTTGCAAGGTCGGATGCCGATTTCGTCCGGGGTGAAATCGTGTTGTTGATTGTGGGCGCGACGCTGTCCGCAGCCCCTGCGGATGGCGCGGATGGACATGGCGGCGCGCTGGACAAGGCCCTGGCCGCCCTGCTCAAGGAGCTGCCGCTCAAGCAGGCGGCGCGTCTGGCGGCGCAAATCACCGGAGCTCGCGACAACGAGGCCTACAAGCGCGCTTTGCTGCTCAAAGAGCAACTGGCCTCGCATTAGGGCCCATACTAAGCGTATGGTGCGGGTCGGAGTCGGCCAGACAGTCGCTGTGTGCCTTCAAGCACATGGAGGAAAGTCCGGGCTCCACAGGGCACGGTGCCAGGTAACGCCTGGGAGGCGCGAGCCTACGGAAAGTGCAACAGAAAGATACCGCCTAAGCGCCGCGTAAGCGGCGCCGGTAAGGGTGAAATGGTGCGGTAAGAGCGCACCGCGCGGATGGCAACATCAGCGGCACGGCAAACCCCACCTGGAGCAAGACCAAATAGGGAAGCGAGCGGCTCAAAAGGCCGCTACATGTGGCCCACATGGGCTTCCGGGTAGGTCGCTTGAGCCGCGCGGTGACGCGTGTGCCAGAGGAATGACTGTTCACGACAGAACCCGGCTTATCGGCCGACTCCTTTTTACGCGCTGAAGCGTGTTGCGCGCCACTTCTACGTGAGGTTGGCAGGAAACCTGCGAGTTCGCAGCACAATCGCCGATTTTAGACGAAGATCCCCGCATCGAGTACCTGTAGTCCAATGCAGGAAAACCTCCTAACAGATTGATTCCCCTGACAGGCGTTATCGCAGCGCGGCGCATATCTCCAGAATGTGACCTAAGTCACTGTCGGCACGGGTTTTTTTTAACTTAACCCGTTGACACTGCGAGGCAGCGCTCCCTATAGTGGCATCCGGTGGGAAATTGTGGGAGAGAATGGGTTTAAACGCCCATACAAGAATGTTCCGGGGTGCCAACAAACTAACTCTCGATGTAAAAGGCCGGCTGGTCATGCCGACCCGGTATCGCGAGCGGCTGCAGGAGCGTTGCGGCGGCAATCTGGTGGTCACCGTCGACAAGGACCAATGCCTGCTCATCTATCCCTTGCCGGATTGGGAAGACATCGAGCGAAAACTGACCAAATTGCCCACCTTGGATCCCCGAACACGAGGGCTGCAGCGCTTGATGGTGGGTTACGCCACGGATTTGGAACTGGATGGACACGGGCGTCTGTTATTGCCAGCGAACCTGCGGGAGTTCGGCCATTTGACGCGCGACGCCATGCTGATCGGACAAGGTTTGCGGTTTGAATTGTGGGACGAGGCGAAATGGAATGAGCGGCGCGATGAATGGCTGGCGAGTGGCGAGAGCAGCAATTTGCCGGGCGAACTTGACACGCTGTCGTTCTAGCCGGACGGCGCGGTGCACAGCGGGGGCTTTCACACACCGGTCTTGCTACCACAGGTACTGGCTGCGTTGAACATACAGGCGAGTGGCACTTACATGGATGCCACGTTTGGCCGGGGCGGACATGCAGAGGCGATTTTGCAGAATCTCATCGCGGATGGCCGGCTGCTGTGTCTCGATCGCGATGCCGCGGCGGTGGCGGATGCCCGAGCCCGATTCTCCAAGGATCCGCGAGTGACGGTGTTCCACGCGCGCTTCTCTTCCCTGGCGGCCTGCGCCGACCAGGTGCAGCCCGGACTCAGGTTGGACGGCATCCTGCTCGACCTCGGCGTGTCGTCGCCGCAGATCGACGATGCGGCGCGCGGCTTCAGTTTCATGCAGGACGGCCCGCTCGACATGCGCATGACGGCAGGCGAGGGAGTGAGCGCCGCCGATGTGGTGAATCACGCGTCGCTCGATGAACTGATTCGAATCTTCCGCGAGTATGGCGAAGAGCGTTTGGCGCCGCGCATCGCGCGCGCCATCGTGGCGGACCGCCAGGTCAAGCCCTTCGAGCGCACCGTCGAACTCGCGCAGATGATCGCCAGAGTCGCTCGCAGCCGCGAGCGCCACAAGCATCCGGCCACCCGCGTATTCCAGGCTCTGCGCATCCATGTCAACGCGGAGCTGCAGGAACTCAAGACTGCGCTCGAGGCTGCGCTGCAGCGATTGGCGCCTGGCGGGCGGCTCGCAGTGATCAGCTTTCATTCGCTGGAAGATCGCATGGTCAAACAGTTCATTCGCCGCCACGCGCTGGCCGATCCCATGTATGCCGGCCTGCCGCACATCCCGGCACACGCCCGCCCGAAGCTGAAGATCGTCGGCAAATCGGTCGAGCCGGATGCGGACGAGTGCAGCAGCAATCCACGCGCCCGCAGTGCGCGCCTGCGCGTGGCCGTTCGTCTCGATGAAGGAATCGCCGCATGAATCAGGGCCGCTGGCTGAGCTTGTTGTTGCCATTGTTGTGGCTGGCGGTGCTCGGCTCCGCCGTGCAGGTGATCTACGCGCGCCACACGGCGCGCGACACCTTCGTGCGCTTGGAGAAGCTCAACGTCGAACGCGACGCGCTGGACATGGAATGGGGACGCTTGCAGCTGGAGCAAAGCTTCTGGTCCTCGAATGCCTTTGTCGAACGCGTCGCGAACGCCAAAATGAAAATGAGCCTGCCGCAAACCAAAGATGTGCGGATCGTGCGGCCGTGAAATCACGCAGCGGCGAAAGCGATACACAGGCGAAGGCATATCGCTGGCGCTCGGCGGTGGTCTTAAGTCTGGTCGTGCTGGGCGCGATCGGGCTGGCTGCGCGCGCGGTTGAGCTGCAGTTGCTGGATCACGGGTTTCTCGCCAAAGAGGGCGCCGAGCGCTCGATGCGGGTGGTCAAGATTGCGGCGCATCGCGGCGCCATCACGGATCGCTACGGCGAGCCGCTGGCGATCAGCACACCGGTGGACAGCATCTGGGTCAATCCCCAGGAACTCAACGACAATATCGACCAGCTGCCAAAGCTTGCGCGTGCGCTGAAGGAGGATCAGCAGACCCTCGCGCGGCGCATCACCAGCAATCTCGACCGCGAATTTCTCTACCTGCTGCGTCACATGCCGCCCGATCAGGCGGCGCGCATCAAGGCATTGGGAATTCCCGGCGTGTACCTGCTGCGCGAATACCAGCGCTACTACCCCGCCGGCGAAGTGGCCGGACATGTGGTCGGATTTACAACCATCGATGATCTCGGTCAGGAAGGTCTGGAACTGGGATTCGATCAATTGCTCAATGGCGCGGACGGCGCGAAACGCGTCATCCAGGATTCTCTCGGCCGTTACGTGGAGAACGTCGAAAGCATCCGCGCGCCGCGGCCCGGCCGCGACCTCGTCACCAGCATCGACATGCGCATTCAATATCTGGCTTACCGTGAACTCAAGTCTGCGATGCAGGAGTATCGCGCGCGCGCCGGTTCGGTGATCGTGCTCGACGTCGACACGGGCGAAGTGCTGGCGATGGTGAATCAACCCTCATATAACCCGAACGACCGCGAGCAACTCAAGCCGGGTCTGTATCGCAACCGCGCCGCCACCGACATCTTCGAGCCCGGCTCCAGCATCAAGCCCTTCATCATGGCCGCCGCGCTCGCCTCCGGGCAGTACCGTCCCGACAGCGTGGTGGATACATCTCCCGGGTTCATAAAGGTTGGTACCAAGGTGTTCGAGGATGAACACAATCTGGGCGCCGTCGATCTGGCGACGATCCTGGCAAAGTCCAGCAACGTCGGCACCGCGAAGGTGGCGCTGTCTCTGCAGCCCGAACATATTTGGCGCACGCTGACCGCGTTGGGATTTGGCCAGGTGACCGGCAGCAGTTATCCGGGTGAGTCGGCCGGCATGCTGAGCAATTACTCGCATTGGCGTCCCATCGGCATCGCAACGATGTCGCATGGCTACGGCCTCTCGGTGACCCCCCTGCAATTGGCGCATGCCTACGCCACGATCGGTGCGGGCGGG
>Ga0210402_10001739_pt1 | contig 22211 bp, 19 predicted proteins | sample IncBWC7MmetaG_FD_161055 | JGI IMG/M metagenome (GOLD analysis project Ga0210402, IMG submission 161055) | Forest soil microbial communities from Barre Woods Harvard Forest LTER site, Petersham, Massachusetts, United States - Inc-BW-C-7-M | ecosystem: Environmental > Terrestrial > Soil >... | reverse complement strand
GAGGTCCTCCAGCTGCATCAGCACCGTGATGGTGAAGCTGTCGTAGATCGAGGCGTATTTGATGTCAGACGGCTTGATGCCGGACATCTCCCACGCCGGCGGCCCCGACCAGCGCGCGCCCGAATAGGTCAGGTCGACGTTGCCGCCCATCTGCCCCTTCGGCCCCTCGCCGACGCCGATCACCTTCACCAGCGGTCGCTTCAGGCTCTTGGCGATCTCCGGCTTCGCCACGATCAGCGCGCCGCCGCCGTCGCTGATCACGCAGCAATCGAGCCGGTGCAGCGGCGTGGACACCATCGGCGACTTCACCACGTCCTCGACCGTCACCACGTCGCGCAGCATGGCCTGCGGATTGTGCTGCGCGTGATGCGAGGCGGCGACCTTGATCCAGGCAAGTTGCTCGCCGGTGGTGCCGAATTCATGCATGTGGCGCATCGCGCACATGGCGTACATGTTCACCACGGTCGGATTGTACGGGAACTCGAACTGCACGTCGGGCTGCGCCACGTTGCCGGCGCGCGCCTGGGTGCCGGTCGCCATGCCCTCACTGCGCGGCCGGCCAGCCAGCGTGATCAACGCGATGCTGCAACGCCCCGCGGCGATCGATTCCAGCGCGTGACCGACGGCAACCTGATACGACGAACCGCCGACATCGGTGCTGTCCACGTGGCGGCAGCGCAGGTTCATGTAATCGACCATCGACAGCGGGCCGAGGCCCGGCGCGTCGCCGGCGCAGAAGTAGCCGTCGATGTCGTCCTTGGTCAGGCCGGCATCCGCCAGCGCACCCTTGGCGCATTCGGCATGCAGCAGTGCCACCGACTTGTCGGTCGCCCTTCGCGTCGGGTGCTCGAATGCCCCGACAATGTAGCCCGCCCCTTTCAAACTCATGCACTTCTCTCCCTTGCGAGCATCGCTCTGATCCGGTCAACCGGGCGGAGTATACCGATCAGTAGCCTCTCCGCCAGCGTGCCTCCCGGCGGGTGGGATCGCACAGCGTCAGATAGGCAGCGGCGCCGCCTTGAGGCGTTCCATGGAGAAGCGGCTGGTGACATTGCGCAGCGGCACCGCGGCGATCAGGCGGCGATAGAAGTCGTCGTAGGCAGCGATGTCCGGCACCACGACATGCAGCACGTAGTCCACGTCGCCGCTCATCCGCCAGGCATCGACAATTTCCGGAAGCCCGGCCACCACGTCGGCGAAGCGCTGCAGCCACGCGCTCGAGTGGTCCGCCGTTTCAACCGCGACAAACACCGACACCGGCAGCCCCACCTTCGCCGGATCGATCGTCGCGACCCGTCCGAGGATCACACCGTCCTGCTCCATGCGGCGGATGCGCTTCCAGCACGGTGTCGGCGTGAGGCCGACGCGCGAGGCGATGTCGGCGAGCGACAGAGAAGCATCGGCGGCAAGGAGGCGAAGTATCTCCCGGTCCAGCCGGTCGAGGTCCTTGTCCGAGGCCATGCAGGCGATCCCTGAGGTTGCACATTATCGCGCCAGCCGCCGTTGCAGTTGACCCAGCGCACCGCTCGCTCACCGTCATGGCGGGTAAGGCAAGGCCGGAAAATCAACGCGCTCAGTAGCCGATGTCATATAGCAGAAATATACTGTCGGAGCATCCCGGCGTTCGAGTCTGGAGAATAAAATGCTCGATAGGCGAACGGAACGCTGACCAGATACACTCGACCCGCCAGCAGGGAGACAGTGGTCATGGACTTCGGCGCGGCGATGTTCTTCACCGACTATTCGATGGCTGCCGGCGAACTCGCCCAGGCGCTAGAGGCGCGTGGCTTCGAAGCGCTGTGGGCGCCGGAGCATTCGCACATTCCGGTGTCCCGTGCGTCGCCCTTCCCGTCCGGCGGCGATCTGCCCAAGGAGTACCACGACGTGATGGACCCGTTCGTCACGCTGACCGCAGCCGCGGCCGTGACGAAGACGCTGAAGATCGGCACCGGAGTGTGCCTGGTGCAGCAGCGTGACCCGATCCAAACCGCAAAGCTGGTCGCCTCGATCGATCAGGTCTCCGCGGGGCGGTTCCTGTTCGGTGTCGGCTCCGGCTGGAACGCCGAGGAAATGGCGGACCACGGCACGGACTTCAAATCGCGCCACAAAGTCGCGCGCGAGCGCATCGAGGCAATGAAGCTGATCTGGACCGAGAGCCAGCCGCAGTACCACGGCGAATTCGTGAACTTCGATCCGATGATGGCCTGGCCGAAGCCGGTGCAAAAGCCGCACCCGCCGGTGATCGTCGGTGGTGCGTTCCCCTACGGCGCGCGGCGGGCGATCCGCTACGGCGATGGCTGGGTGCCGCACGCCAGCCGGCCAGAATACGGCGATGTCAGCGACTTCCTGCCGCAGTTCCGTCAGATGGCAGCCGAAGCGGGGCGCGATCCGGCGTCATTGCCGGTCACCATGTTCCGCGTCGTGGAGGAAGTGGATCGGCTGCGCCACTACCGCGACATCGGCATCGCGCGCGTCGTGATCACCCTGCCATCGGCAAAGGCCCACCAGGTGCTCCCGATCCTCGACCGCTGGGTGCCGTTGATGCGCGCGACGCAGGCGGGATGACAGCATCAGCCGCTCTGCGTCGAGTAGCTGGCGCGACCGACCGCGACTAAATTTCCGTTCGCGTCGGACACATCGACGTCCACAACGCCGACGCTTCTGCCAGCACGCCGCACGCGAGCGGTTGCTGTCAGCGCCGTGTTCACCGCGGGGCGCAGATAGTCCACACGAAAGTTTATCGTCGGCAGCGGACGACCAAGGCTCATCACCAGAGCGTAATCGCCAACCGTGTCGATGATCGCGGCGATCGGACCGCCATGCCACTGACCGCTGCCCGCGATGCGCTCGAACTCCGGGCGCATCGGCAGTGTCATCGTCACAAGCTGCTGCGCCCGATCAGCTTCGACGACGGTGAGACCGAGGAAGCGGATGAACGGTGACCGCGCCAGCAGTTCCTGAAGCTGCGCCGCCGTCAGTGCGTCGCTCATGGCGTCACCACGATCTTGCCGAACACCTCGCGATCCTCGATCACCCGCAGCGCTTCGGCGGCATCGGCAAGCTGATAAGTGCGCTCCACCAGCGTGTTCAGTTTGCGCTGCTGCACCATCTCCAGTAGTGCCACGATGTCGCCGCGCTGCCAGCCGTTCGATCCGCGGATCTCCAGTTCGAATGTCCAGATGAAGCGGATGTCCTCCTTCGGATCGTAACCCGCGGTGGCGCCGCAGGTGAGCAGCCGACCGCCAACTTTCAAACAGCGCATCGATTTGACCCAGGTGTCGCCGCCGGTGAAATTCACCACCACGTCGAGCCCGTTGCCGACATTCGCACCGCGTCGCGACGGCTTGCCGTAGAGTGCAAATGCAGCCTGCACGAAGTCGCTTTCGGCATAGTTGATCAGATGATCGGCGCCGAGTGACCGCAGGCGATCCAGTTTTTCCCCCGTGCTGGCGCAGGCCACGACCTCCGCGCCCGCCTGCTTGGCGAGTTGCACGCAGCACACGCCGACGCCGCCGCTGGCGCCCAGGATCATCACCTTGTCGCCCTCGCGCACATTGCCCTTGGAAACCAGCATGCGGTGCGCCGTCCCATAGGCGACCGGCAGTGCCGCCGCATCGACGTAGTTGACGGCATCGGGGATTCGCACCAACTGATGCGCCGGCGCGCGGCACAATTCTGCGAGGCCGCCATGCGTGGTCTCGCCGATCAGCCCACCCTCGACGCGATTGATCGGATCGACCAGCACCCTGTCGCCGACCGACCAACCCTCAACTCCCGGACCGACCTCGGCGATCTCACCGGCGACATCGAGACCCATGATCAGCGGCATCCGAATTTTGATTCCGGGCATGCCGCGGCGAGTGAACACGTCGTGGTAATTCAGCGATGAGGCACGAACGCGGACCAGCACGTCGCCTTCACCGACCGTCGGATCGGGGAAGTCGGGCACGAACTCCATCACCTCCGATCCGCCATGTTGGCGGACGACCATCGCTTTCATCGGGCCTCCTGTTACGCCTGCATCGCGGCCTGCATCGCCAGGCGCTTTCGATCGATCTTGTTGGTTCCCGCGAGCGGCAGTTCATCGAGGAACCAGACGCGCCGAGGATGCTGGTAGGCAGGCGCGTTGGCGAGTGCGAATTGCCTGATCGCGTCCTCGCTCACTGTCGCGCCCATGCGCGGCACAACGAATGCGACCGGCTTGTGGGCCTTCAGTTCGTCGGGCAGCGGCACGACGCAAGCCTGGTGCACGCCGGGGTGCCGTTCGAGCATCTTCTCCACTTCCCCGGGATAGATGTTCTCGCCGCCGCAGACGAACATGTCGTCGGCGCGTCCGACAAAGAAGAAGAACCCGTCGGCGTCGCGACGGAACACATCGCCCGTGATGTAGAAGCCATCCACCGTCAGCGCCTTGCGCGTGGCATCCGGCAATTTGTGATAGCCGTTCATCACCGCAGGGCAACGCATCTCGAGCACGCCCTCATCCGTCACCACGACGCCATCGCGACACAGACGCAATTCGACCGACGGATGCGCGACGCCGAGGGATAGCGGCGTCCGTTCAAGCCCCTCGGGATGTGGACCGAACACGATCGGTCCCGCTTCCGTCGTGCCATAGCCGTGGACGATCCGCGCAAGCGGGAAAGCCTGGCGCATCTGCTCGATCAGTTGTTCGGAGAGCGGCGCCGATCCGACGCGCAGGCTCTGCACCGTTGAAAGGTCAGCCGAAGCCATCGCCGCGTGCTCACGCAACGTCATGGCGATCATGGTGGGAACGGCGGTGAGCGCATGCACCCGATGACGCGATGCAGCATCGATGTAAGCGGCGGCAGCGAACGACGGCAACAGCACGATGGTGCCGCCGCTGTTCAGCGTGGACTGGCACACCGACAGCGCATTCATATGATACAGCGGCGCCGCTACCAGCACGCGCTGGCCGGGCGGCGGCGCAGGATTGCCTCGCTGTTCCAACACCCACAAATGGCTCTGGTGCGACAGCACCACGCCCTTCGGCCGCCCGGTCGAGCCCGAGGTGTAGAGGAACATGGCAGGCTCCCCGGCATCGGCTTGCACCGCGTTGAAGCTGCCGTCATCCAGCAGTGAAGTGAATGCGTCCTCCATGACGATCCGCGGTATATCCGGGCGCAGCGACGGGTGCCGAATTGCATCGCACAACACCAGCCGGGCATCGGCATCTTCCACCACGAAGTTCACCGTCTCCGCCGGAAGCTTGTAGTTCACCGGAACGGACACCACCCCGGCACGCATGGTGCCCAGGAAAGCGATGAGGTACTCGGCGCTATTTGCTGCCAGAATCGCAACGCGCTCGCCACGCCGCAGTCCGCGCCGCAACAGGCCGCGCGCGAACGCATTGCTCAGCCGTTCAATGTCGGCGTAGCAGAATGATCGTGGCGCGCCATGGCCGATGTCGATCAGCGCGGTGGCCGCGGGATCGACCCAGGACGCGACCGCGCCGCCGAGATTTGCTGCCGCCATCGTCAGGCGCGAAATTCGAGTGTGACGCCAAAGGCCTCGCTTGCCGGCACGACGATGCGATCGGGCCCACGGTAAACGCCCCGAATCTGGCCCGCCGCCAACGCCGTGGCCGAGGCGTCCAGTGATCGCGTGCGGATGGTCAGCGCCGCCATGTACTCCTCACGCCCATCGCCAGCTGGCGCCGCATCGCCGAATTCATGTGCAAGACCGGCGGGTGTTACAATGTCGAATTGTGACAACCCGATAGTGAGCGAGCAGCCTGTCGCGCTCTGCCGCACTGAGCCTTCGCCGAACATGCGGTTGAACAACTGCCCCAGCGGCCCGGGATCGCGCGCCGCGATCACCGCACGCGCCACGCCGACCGCGCCGTTTGGGTGGTGCCGCCATTCGTCGCGCCACACGAGATCACGATTAAAGTGATGACAAAAATAAATCCGCCCAACAGCGACGCTCCCTGGCGTCAGACGCACGGTGCGGAAGGTCGCATCCCGTGGCCCGTCGGCCAGTTCAACCGGCCGGGAGAACTCGAGAGGCGGTTCGACCGCAACTCCGGCGTCATGCAAGGCAGCGTACACCGAAGCGGAATCCTCGGTGCCGAACACGAGGCCGTTGAGACCGAACGGCGCCGCCAGGATTTCCGTCCGCCGTGTGTCGCCCGCCGGCGCCGCGATCAATTCCAGATACTCGGTCCCGAAGATCGCCAGATGGTTCATTGATCCCAAGGTGTGATAGCCGCGCGGGGTCATGGTGAAACCGAGCCGGCGATAGGTCTCAAGCCCGGCGTCGATGCGATCACGCACGTTGACCACAACGTGGTCGAGCGTCGGCATCGGCAGTGTCCCAGCCATAGCGCTGCCCCCCTTGGTTCACAATTGCACGGCCTGCCCCTATCGCGATGGTATTGCCGCAGGGCGCTGCAAGCCAGCCCTGCGCCGCGGCTCATCGGTCGCGCCTGCGCGAGCGCGTAGAAAAGTGGCGGTACCCCGAGGGGTACCGCCAAGTTTGGGGGGGAAACGTCACGCAGCGGAGCCACATGGCAGCCCGCCGCGCCGCAGACATTGGGCGTCGGCCAAGCATGTCAAGCTCACAGTTCCGCGCGCTGGCTGCGTGATTCGTTATATCGGCGCAATCGGAAGTCCAAACGGCAGCAGCGAATTACGCATTGCTTGCGCTGTGATGACAGCATTGTAACACCGATGCCAGTTCAAATGCCCGAGGCGGACCAAGTGTTTCGGTTGAAGGCCGGGGTGCGAAAGTTTGGTGGCAACGGGCTGTGGTCCCCGTTATTCCCGCCACCCCCCGTCATCCCCGCGAAAGCGGGGACCCAGGCGATGAACATCGCGCTTGCGGCCCCTGGGTCCCCGCTTTCGCGGGGATGACGAAAAGGGTGGGATAACGGGAGGGACAGATGGCGAGAGTGGCGGATGAGAATTGCCGTCCGCCGTGCATCACATGCGCCAAGCGGCTCGCTTGCTTTGTCTCGGTGCTACGTCACTCGCCGCCTGGGCTTCGCTGCCTGGACGATGACGGCCTTGCCGGTGCGGGGCGCCGCCTGCTCCGGCGCTTCGGACCTGGCCGCAAGATCGGGCAGGCGTTGCCGCACGGAGGAAAAACCCTCCCATCGGTCGCCACGCAGTCGCGCCAGCCGATCCGGTGTGCTCCTCAACGTGAACTTCGCCGGATCGAGCTTGCGGTTCACCTCATCCCACGTGACCGGCGTGGCCACATTCGCGCCCGGCCGAGCGCGCGGACAGAACGACGCGATCGCCGTTGCTCCCATGCCGTTGCGCAGCCAGTCGATGAGAATCTTGCCGCGCCGATCGGCCTTCTTCAACGTCGGCAGATAAACATCCGGCTGCTCCTGGCTCATTGTCTCGGCGAGCGCACGGCAGAAGGGTTTGACATCATCCCAATGCGCTACCGGCTCGAGCGGAACCACCACGTGCAGCCCCTTGCCCCCGGTTGTCCGGCAGAACGACTTGAGCCCGAGGCGCTCCAAATGTTCGCGAACGTCAATTGCACCCTTCACGACGTCGCCGAACGGGACGCCCTCGCCGGGATCGAGGTCGAACACGATAAGATCGGGATGCAGCGGATCGGCTTCCGTCGCACCCCAGGCATGGAGTTCGATCGCCGACATCTGCGCCATGGCAACCAGCCCATCGGCATCATCGATCGCGAGATACGGCGAGCCTTCGACCTCGCCCTCACGAATTGCCGACGGCAGCGCACTGTGGCCATGCTTTTGGAAGAAGTGTTCACCTGCGATGCCGGTCGGACAGCGAACAACGGCGAGCGGCCGACGCGCGAGCCCAGGCAAGGCGTGGTCGGCCACCGCCAGCCAGTATTCCGCCAGTTCCTGTTTCGTGATGCCGGGCCATAGCTCGCGATCGGGGTGCGTCAGCGCGACACCTCCGACCGTTACGCCACGCTGCTTCGGTGCGCGCGCGGTTACGATTTTGCTCCCGCGCTTCACTTCGGGTGCATCGCCAGACGCCTGACGTGGACTGACCATCTTTCGCTCCGCCTTTGGATCCGCAGGCTCACGCACGACCTCGGACGCCGATTTGTCTTCCCGCAAGCCGAGATAGACCGAGTGGCGCACCCGGCCCGATCCGGACCACGACGCGAACTGCACGTCAGCAACCAATTCGGGCCGCACCCAATGGATATTGTTTGGCACTGGATCGCCGGCGACGAACAGGGATTTGGGCGTACCGGATGCGAGACCGGCAAGCCGTTCGCTCAATCTCGCCAGTTCGACTTCGGAAAATCCGGATCCCACGCCGCCGGCATAGTGCAGCTTGCCTTGTGGATCGTAATAGCCCAAATGCAACGAGCCGAGCCCGATGCGGCTGCCGCCTGGCGGCGTCCAACCCAGCACGATGAACTCCTCGCGACCGAGGCATTTCACCTTCACCCAACCACGTCCGCGCCCCGCGCGGTACGGCGCGTCCGCGCGTTTGCAGACGATGCCTTCCAGGCCCATTCGGCACGCCTCGCGACGCATGCCGGCTGCGTCGCCCTCGTGGTGGTCGCTGTAGCGCAGCACGCCGCGCCAGTCCGCCAGACCGGTCAGCACATGTTTCCGATCGATCAGCCGGCAAGCTCGCAGGTCCCAACCATCGAGGTGCAGCAAATCGAACAGGTAAAGATTGAGCCTGTCGTCCTTCCCCGCTGAAAGCGCTGCCTGCAACGCGGGAAAGCTCGACGCGCCATCCTTGTCCAGCGCCACCAGTTCGCCATCCACCAGCGCAGCATCCACGTCCAACTTGCCGAGCTCTCGCGCTACCGTGGGGAACCGGTCCGTCCAATCCAGCCCGTTGCGGGTGACGAGGCGCACCTTGCCGTGATCGATCCAGCACAGCAGCCGATAACCGTCGAATTTGATCTCACTGATCCAGCCTTGGCCGTTTGGCGGTTCCTCCGCCAGCGATGCCAACTGTGGGGCCTGACGCTGCGGCAGCTTTGCTCGTTCGGCGCCTTCCGCCGGCGGCCCCTCGTGCCGCATTGAGGCCACTTTGCGCGTGGGCTTTGGTGGCGGCGCCGCCTGCTCGATCGCCGTCGCGTCCGCACCGGCGCGCTCCGCCTCGTCATGTCCCTTGATCAGCAGCCAATTATCCTGCCGGCCGCGCTGTCCGGGACGAGGCCTCAGTCGCACCAGAGTGAAACGGCCACTCAGCCGCTTGCCGTGCAGGACGAATTTGATCTCGCCCTTGCGCATCCCCGCTTCTGGATCATCGAGTGGTTCCCAGGTGCCCCGGTCCCAGGTCTCCACATTGCCGGCACCATATTCCCCATCCGGGATCGTGCCCTGGAAATTTGCGTAATCCAGCGGGTGATCCTCGACATGGACGGCGATCCGTTTGTCAGCGTGATCCAGCGAAGGACCCTTGCGCACCGCCCAGCTCCAAAGCACGCCGCCGTGCTCCAGCCGGAAATCCCAGTGCAGGCCCGCGCGATGCGCCGCGTGTTTCTGCACCACGAATATCGGCGCGCCCGCGGGTTTGGCGCGAGCCTGCGGCGCGGGTTCGCTGGTGACGTCGAAATTGCGCTTCGCCCGATAGGTCCGGATCGAGGTGTCGCGTGCGGTGCTGGTTCGAGCCATGGGATATCAGCCTGCCATCGCATCGGCGGTTCCGGATTACACAACCAATTGATGCCTGTGCCGGGTGGTTGGATATCGATGCCGCGCCGCCAGGGTTGCGCTGTCGTGGCTGCCGGCAACCTGCCGCACGTAGGTCGGAATGTAGCGGATCGCGAACCAAACCTGAGATGGTGCCTTTGATGGGGCTGCTCATGATTAGGCCTCCGTCAGTGGGCAGCGAGCCGCAGGCGGGGCGTAGGGTTCGCCCGCGGATTGGCAAAGAACACTAACCGGTTGCGACACGACCCCCGATGGGTGAAGTGTGTCCGGATCAGGCTTGAGCAATGCAATCTATGGTGGTCAGCGGAGGCTGTCGTCTCTGCCCACGTGCGGCGTCTTGGCTGATTACTCGCATCTGAACTGATGATCCCGCTGCCGGTTTGATCCGCCAGATCGATGGCTTGTTCAGACCTTCTCCAGGCTAGGGTGCAGTGTTCCGGACGCCGGCCCGTCACTGCGCGTCGTTCGTGCGCCGCCGGCGTCCGGAATCCTTCACCAAACCGGCCCTTCTTACTTGGCTGCCGGGTTATGGCGACCGCGCGAACCCTGTTCCCCAGGTCTGCCGCGTCGCCAGCTGCCCGGAGCAGGCAAGGTCCTCTCGTCCTTTGTCCGAGATAAGTTGGAAAAACGGCGAACGAAGGCTAGTTTTCGAAATAGCTGGCAACCAATGAGCGATGGCCCTGGCCCGCTGGGGGAAGCATGGGCACGACGCAAAATGGGACGACCTCGGAGCCTCCGCGCACCATAGCGAAACTGCGACAGGAACTCAGTGAGCGCGAGGCGGCGCTAGCCCAGCGCAACAGCGAGCTTGGCGAGCGGATTGAGCACCAGGCCGCGACCATCGAGGTACTAAAGGCGATGTCGACGTCACTTGACGACGCGCAGCCAGTATTCGATCGGATTGCCCGAGAGGCGGCGAAGCTATGCAACGTGCCGACGGCTGCGGTCGCCATCTTGGATGGTGCGATGATGCATCTGGCCACACAGAGCGGGTTCGATGCCGCGTATGCTGACGCGGATGTCTCGCAGTTTCCCCGGCCAGTGGGTCTGGACTCCGCGATGGGCCGTGCAATTTTAAATCGACGGGTTGAGCAGGTCGAGGACATCACAACCTATCCCGGGCACAGCTCTGTAGATGTGCTCGGCCATTGGTCTGTGCTGGCGGTGCCGATGTTGCGTGATGGTAGGCCACTCGGCGCTATCACCATCGGCCGACCAGTGGCGGGACGGTTCTCTGATAGCCAGGTCACTCTGCTGCAAACCTTCGCCGCTCAGGCCGTCATCGCCATCAGCAGTGCCGATACATATCGAAAGCTAAACCAGCGCACCGCCGATTTTCAGGAGGCGCTCGGATATCAGACCGCGATCAGCGAGGTGCTGAATGTCATCAGCCGCTCGGGCTTCGATCTCCAACCGGTGCTCGATACGCTGGTCGAAACGGCAGCACGCATTTGCCGGGCCGAATCCGGGTTCATCTTCCGGCTGCGCGACGGTCTCTGTCATATGGTTGCCTCCTTCGGAATTTCTGCCGAATATCAGGACTTCCAGGCGCGCAATCCGATCGCGAGGGGCCGCGGCACATTAGCCGGCCGTATCGCGGTCGAGCGGCGCGCGGTGCACATCGAGGATGCGGCGGCCGATCCTGAATACACCCGGCCTGAAGCAGTGAGGCTGGGCCATCAGCGGACCATGTTCGGGGTGCCGCTGGTCCGCGAGGATATACTGATCGGTGTAATCACCCTTGCCCGTGCGCGCGTCGAGCCGTTCACTGAAAAGCAGATTGCGCTTGTGAGCACTTTCGCCGATCAGGCGTTGATCGCGATCGAGAATACTCGACTTCTGACCGAGCAGCGCGAGGCATTGGAACAGCAGACCGCAATCACTGAGGTGCTGCAGGTTATTAACGCCTCGCCGGGCCAACTCGCACCAGTGTTCGATGCAATGCTGGAAAAGGCGACTGCTCTATGCGAGGGAGCTTTCGCCACGCTCGTCACCTATGACGGTGAGCGTTTCACGCCGGCTGCGGCACACGGCGTGCCAACCGAATTTGCTGACTTCCGCAGCGAGCGAGGTGCCTTCGCGCCGCCCCAGGGTAGTTCACTCGAACGCGTGGCAACCGGAGAAAACCTAGTCCACATCGCAAATGTAACGACAGATCCCGGCCAGGCTAATACGCCTTTGGTTGAATTGGGCGGCTGCCGCACTCTCGTCTGCGTCGCGTTGCGCAAGGAAGAGGCGTTGATTGGCGCCCTCACCGTCTACCGCCAGGAGGTGCGGCCATTCGCCGAGAAGCAGATCGCTCTGCTGCAGAATTTCGCGGCGCAGGCAGTCATCGCAATGGAGACCGCGCGGCTGCTCGACGAACTCCGACGCCGCCAGCAAGAACTCCGCGTGACATTCGAGAACATGGGCGACGGCGTAGCCATGTTTGACGAAACTCCACGGCTGGTTGCCTGGAACCGGAAGTTCCAGGAGATCCTGGACATCTCGGATAACATCGTAGCCAAACGTGAGACCTATGCCAATTACATTCGTTATTTAGCCGAGCGTGGCGAATATGGGGCAGTTGATCCGGAGGTTCAACTTCGTCGTTTTGAGGTCCGCGCTGGTGAGCACTACGTTTTTGAGCGTACGCGCCCCGACGGCAGGATCATTGAGGTAAGGCACAATCCAGTCTCCGGTGGCGGCTTCGTACTGATTTTTTCCGACGTCACCGAACGCAACCGGAATGAGGCCGAACTTCGCGCCGCTCGCGACGCTGCCGAGCAGGCTAGCCGCACCATCGAAGGGGCCTTCCGTGACCTGAAAGCGGCTCAGGCGAATCTGATCCAGGCCGAAAAGATGGCATCTCTTGGCCAACTCACTGCCGGTATCGCGCATGAGATCAAGAATCCGCTGAACTTCGTCAACAACTTTTCTGAGCTGTCGCGTGATCTGCTGGATGAGCTGAACGCGGCGGTTGCGCCAAACAAACTCGCCGTTGCCGCCGATCTGCGGGCCGAGATTGACGATCTTACGACCGCACTAAAGGGCAATCTGGAGAAGATCGTCCAGCATGGCAGGCGCGCGGACAGCATCGTGAAGAATATGCTGCTCCATTCACGTTCCGCCCCAAGCGAGCATCGTGCGATCGACCTGAACGCGATCGTCGATGAGGCGCTGAATCTCGCCTACCACGGTGCGCGGGCGGAGACGCCGGGGTTCAACATCACGGTCGAGAAGGACCTCGATCCGGCGGCCGGCATGGTTGATCTGTATCCGCAGGAGTTCATCCGGGTCATGCTGAACCTGATAAACAACGGATTTTACGCTGCGCGGAACCGGGCAAATCAGGGCGCGGTGCCCGACTTCGAGCCGACGCTCGGGCTGACCACGCGAAATCTGGGCAAGCAGGTAGAGATTCGCGTGCGCGACAACGGCGCAGGTATCCGTGAGGCGGCGCGAGACAAGATCTTTGAACCGTTCTTCACCACGAAGCCTGCCGGCGAGGGTACCGGGCTTGGTCTGTCACTCAGCTACGATATTATCGTGAAACAGCACGGGGGACGATTGACCGTGGACAGCCGGATCGATGCATTCACCGAGTTCCAAATCAGTCTACCGCGTGCAATGGCGGCGACCGGCGGAGGCCAGGCATGAGGGTTAGGGTGTTGGTGGTGGACGACGAACCGGATGTCGAGGTGTTGTTCCGTCAGCAGTTCCGGCACGAAGTGCGCGAGGGCCTCTACCTGCTCGACTTCGCGCTGTCCGGCGAGGCTGCGCTGAACAAGCTCGAAAGCTGCGTCGGCGAGGAAGTCATCCTGCTGGTATCCGACATCAATATGCCCGGCATGAGTGGACTTGATCTGCTGCCCAAGGTGAAGGCGCGACGACCGCAACTGCCGGTGTTTATGATCTCGGCCTACGGCGACGCCGCGAGGGTGGCGATGGCGCTGGAGCGCGGCGCAAGCAAGTTCATCACCAAGCCGGTGGATTTCCCGCAACTGAAGCGGGACGTGTCCGTGGTTGTCGCGGATGCCAGGGGGAGTGGATGACCGCACGCATACTCGTCGTCGATGACGAGCCCGACCTGGAACCGCTGATCGTTCAGCGCTTCCACCGGCAGATCCGCGACGGGCAGTTCAGCTTCACTTTCGCCGACGATGGGGTAAACGCCCTGGCTACACTGAGCGAAGACCCGGCGATCGACATGGTGCTGTGCGACATCAACATGCCGCGGATGGACGGTCTGACGCTGCTCGGCCGCCTGCAGGAGCGCGACGACCATCCGGCCACGGTGATCGTCTCCGCCTATGGCGACATGGCCAACATTCGCACGGCGATGAACCGCGGCGCCTTCGACTTCGTGACCAAGCCGATCGATTTCGCCGATTTGGAGACGACCATCGGGAAGACTCTGCGCAACCTGGAGGTCACCCGCGGCTATCAGCGGCGCCAGCAGGAAGCAGAACGGGCACGGGCGCAACTGGCACGCTATTTCTCGCCCAGCCTGGTGGATTGCATCACGTCGGCGACAGACGATATCGACCTCGGCGCGCAGCGACGGGACATCACTTCAATGTTCACCGATATTGCGAGCTTCACGACCCTGGTCGAGGGCCTGGCGCCGAACACGATCGGGCCGCTACTCAACGAGTATCTCACTGGCATGACCGGGATCGTGTTCGATCACGGCGGCACACTGGTGAAGATCGTCGGTGATGCGCTGAACGTGCTGTTCGGAGCCCCTGCCGATCAGCCTGACCACGCCGAGCACGCCGTTGTCTGCGCGCTGGCGCTGGATGCCTATGCAGAGGATTTCCGCGCGCGCTGGCGCGACAAGGGTGTTACTGTCGGTACGACGCGGATCGGCGTCAACTCCGGACCGGCACTGGTGGGCAATTTCGGCGGCGGACGGTTCTTCGACTACACCGCCTACGGCGACACCATCAACATCGCTGCACGGCTGGAGGCAGCGAACAAGCAGGTCGGCACTCGCATCTGCGTCAGCGGCAGCGTGGTCGAGCGGATCGTCGGCTTCTGCGGCCGCCCGGTAGGCAACGTGTTGCTGCGTGGCCGCAGCGAGCCTCTGGCGGCGCACGAGCCGCTGCCGGCGGACCGTCACGCCGACGCGCTGACGATCGAGTATTTGGCCGCCTACGCCAAGGCGGAAGAATGCGACCCCGCAGCTCTACCTGCCTTCGCAGCACTTTTGGGGCGCGACAGCAGCGACGGACTGGTCGGCTTCCATCTAAGGCGGCTGCTGACGGGCGCCACCGGCATCTCGGTCGCGCTAGACTGATTATGGGGCACTACACGCGAGCACTTGCGCAAGGCGGCAACTATTTCGTCAATCTCTCAAAACCTCCGGCTTCGGCGCCGCCCTGGCCGAACGCCGGGTAGGGGGAGTCGCTGAACAAGTACCATTCGACACGGCCACGGACCGATCAGTAGAGCCAGCTTCACGTAGCGGAGCTGACAGACATGCGGTAACTAACCCTGGCGAGGGCGAGTTTTGAGCGATAGTCGGCAGGCAGGTTGGCGATCTTGCCCAAGGTCTAAACCCCGACAGTGCCCCGCAACTATACCAGGACCTGAAGGCCGGGCGCAGTACAAAGGGCGCCACTTCGCTGTCGGGGGGGTCCGCGCATGGGCTCACCGGGCAGACTGTCTGCAAGCCACTGATATAACATCGTGTTCAGAACTACGACTATCCCCAGCACAGGATGTCGGGGCCGACGATGTCCTCCACCGCATCCAGAATGCGCGGATGGCGGATCAGATCGTTCAGCCAGGTGAAGAGCAGATGCGGCTTGTGACGCACCGCGCCCTGCATTCCGCTGCCTGTCGCCTCGAACGCCTCGAGGCGGTGGCGAAGCACGCCGGCCTCGGCGCGCGTCAGCACGGGAACCGGCGCGTAATACCCGAGATCGCGATAATGCCGCACGGCGGCTTCGGACAGGAACTTCATCGTGGTCGTCCTGCTTCAGGATATGATGGACAAAGCCGATACTCCCGCTCCACCATCGCCGGCAAGTCTGGGACGAAACAACAACAACCTGGGAGACTGTACCATGCGGAGACGCACCTTCCTCGCAGCTTCGGCTGCGACCCTTGCGCTGCCCTCGGTTGCGCGCGCCGAGGCCACGCGGGTATTGAAATTCATCCCGCAATCCGACCTGGCGATCCTCGATCCGGTCTGGACCACGGCGTATGTGACGCGAAACCACGGCTACATGGTGTTTGACACGCTGTACGGTCAAAGCGGCCAGCAGGACGGGTTCAAGGCCACGCCGCAGATGGTGGCCGGGCACACCGTCGATGCCGACGGCAAGACCTGGAAGCTTGTGCTGCGCGACGGGCTGATGTTCCACAACGGCGAGAAGGTGCTGGCGCGGGACTGCGTGGCCTCGATCAAGCGCTGGGGCGCGCGCGACGCCTTCGGCCAGGCACTGATGCAGCGTACCGACGAGCTCTCCGCGCCCGACGACAAGACCATCATGTTCCGCCTGAAGCAGCCGTTCTCACTGCTGCCTGACGCGCTGTGCCACGGCGCCTCCAACATGTGCGCGATCATGCCGGAACGCATCGCCGCGACCGATCCGTTCAAGCAGTTCACCGAGGTCATCGGCAGCGGTCCGTTTCGCTTCAAGACAGACGAACGGGTGCAGGGCTCGCTGTTCGTCTATGAGCGGTTCACGGGTTACAAGCCGCGCGAGGACGGTGAGAGCAGCTTCACCTCCGGCCCGAAGATCGTGCATTTCGACCGCGTCGAGTGGCATGTTCAGCCGGACCCCACCACCAAGTCCGCGGCGATGCAGGCCGGCGAGATGGACTGGTGGGAGAACCCCACCGCCGACCTGCTGCCGGTGCTCCGCAAGAACGGCATCGCAACGCCGATCACCGACCCCACGGGAACGCCGTTCCTGCTGCGGCCGAACCATTTGTATCCGCCGTTTGACAAGCCGGCGGTGCGCCGCGCGCTGATGGGCGCGATTGATCAGAAGGAGTACATGACCGCGATAATGGGCGAGGATACCTCGCTGTGGTCAGCGCCGTGCGGCTTCTTCCCACCGGTCTCACCGCTGGCGAGCGATGCCGGGTTGTCAGTGTTCGGCGGCAAGCGTGACTACGGGGCGGTGAAGAAGGCGTTGGAGGCGGCTGGCTATCAGGGCGAGAGGGTCGTGCTGATGGGCGCCACCGATCAGCCGGCCAACTATCCCTTGGCCGAGGTCGCCGCGGATATGCTGAAGCGCGTCGATGTGAACGTGGAGTACCAGGCGACCGACTGGGGCATGGTGGTGCAGCGTCGCGCGCTGACCAAGCCGCCCGCCGAGGGCGGCTGGAACATGTTCTGCACCGGTTTCTCAGGGCTCGATTTCTCCACTCCGGCGAGCCACCTGCCGTTGCGCGGCAACGGCAAGGGCGCGTGGTTCGGCTGGCCGACGATGCCGAAGATCGAGGAATTGCGCGACGCGTGGTTCAACGCGCCGGACCTCGCCGCACAGAAGAAGGCCGGCGTTGAGATCCAGCTTCAGGCGTTCCAGGACGTGCCGTACTACCCGCTCGGATTGGCGCAGCTTCCGACGGCGTTCCGCCAGGACATCACCGGCGTGCCGGAGGGTTTTCCGATTTTCTGGAACGTGCGACGAAGCTGAGCGCCCGACCCGACGCGGTGATTGTCATATTCGGCGCGGCGGTGCGTCCGGGCGGCGGGCCGAGCCTGACGTTGCGGCACCGTGTCGAGGCAGCCGCGACATTCGGCACGCGGTTCTCCGCGCCGCTCTACCTGCCGACCGGTGCAAAGGGACGCTATGGCGCTTCCGAGGCATCGGTCATGGCGCAACTGCTGCGTGGGATGGGCGTGCCGCGTGAACGCATCCTGCTGGAGGAGACCGGAACGGACACGCTGTCCTCCGTTCGCGCGGTGGTACGGCTGCTTGGGGGCGATGCCCCGGTTTATGTCGCGACGAGCGGCTACCACTTGCCGCGCTGCCGCATGCTGCTGCGACTGGCCGGGATTGCGGCGCGTGCCTGCCCGCCGCCGCCGGCTTCCACGGGCTTCTGGCAGCGCTGGTACTGGCGGTTCAGGGAGGTGGCGGCGATTCCGTATGATGCCGTACTCGGCGTGGTTCTGCGCCTGCGCGGACGGTGGTGATGCGCTGCGGCGCGTGGGGCACCGGTCGCGGGCGTGCCGTGCTAGAATGTATGGTGCCGGTTGGTACTTTGGAACGCAGCGATGGACATCAATCAACGCGTGACAGTCTCCCTGTTCGGCGATCCGACCAGGATCGCGCATGTGCTTGGGCTCGACATAGAGTTGCCCGACGTGGACTGCACCGACCCCGACTACTGAGAGCGCGTGCACGCCAAGGGCTGGAAGCCGCAATTGCAGGGCAGGATCGCCGATCCGGAATTCGACGGCGATCCCACGTGGTGCACGCTGCTTCAGCTTGAGTTCGCGACGGTGCGATTCGATCTGGAGGAGGGCATCAAATTCGTGACCGAATTGCCGCACCTGCCGCGCGTGATGCGGTTGGTCCATCGCCTCGGCGATGCCGGCATTGCCCTGAAGGACGTGGACGGCAAATGGCTTGTTCATGCGATGGCGGTTGTCTTCCCGACGCCGCCTGAATTTGACGCCGGAATGCGCGCGGCTGGTCTGGTGCAGAACCCGAGGCATGATCTGTGGTGGGAGCCGCTTCCGGGCGCGGGCGGTGAACGGTGAGAGAGCGCGAACCGACAATGCTCTTGGGTGGAAACGGAGTTGCAAATGTCCGTGGATCAAAGCATTTGATCGCCGCCTTCAAACGGGGCTGGCCAGCGCGTCTGCCCACTTTGTCCAGCGTTTCGCCTCGCGCTCGGGATGTATCAGAGCAGCGCCGATTGTCCCGCCGGCGAGCATAATGACCCCGCAAATAACGAACCCTGTGTTGAAGCCCTCGAGGGGTGCTGCCGCGGTTTCGATCACGCTGCCCATGATGTAGGGGGCCAGCAGCCCGGCCGAGGTGCCCACTGCCGTACCCATCGCGAGCACTGCGCCACGCTTCGCCGGTGGCGTGATCTCAGCCATGACCGTATTGCCGATTACATAGATGGCCGCAGGAAGGGCCACACCGATCGTCGTCAGCGCGACCTTGGCCCAGATGCCGGGAACCATCGGCATGATCACCAGAGCGGCTCCTCCAAGCGCGACGCTCAATCCCCCGAGAACGCCGCGCGCCAGCCGACTGGAGACCCCACGTGACAGCAAATGCTGCGAGTACCAGCCAGCGCCGAGCATGGCGATGACGCTGCCTACGGCCGGCAGCGCCCCCAATAAGCCGATCGAGCCTTGCGTGAGGCCGAGCCCCTTGATCAGAAAGGCTCCCTGCCAGGACAGCGCCAGCGACAAAGCCCAATTGGCGCCGAACGCCGCAGCCCAGCACGCCAATATCGTCGGGTTCAACAGCAATTGCCGATAGCCGATATGTCCGATTGCCGGCGGACCGTCCTGCGTCCGCATGCCCAGCGATCCCTCGCGGCCAAGTGCGACCCAGAGCGCGCACCAGGCGAGGCCAACAATGCCGAGCACACCGAAGGCGGCATGCCAGGAGTGGTGCACAATGATCCAGTTGAGGAGCGGGATCGCCACCATGACGCCGGCGGCACCGCCTTGAACGATGATTGCCGTTGGTAAGGTGCGCAGCTTATCAGGGAACCATTTGTAGATCGCATGCAGCGCCACCGGTGTGGCGGGACCCTCGCCGGCACCGAGCGCGACACGGCAGGCAACCAGAGTTCCAAACCCCACCGGGCCGATCATCGGGAATTGGGTCAGCGCCCAAATCAGAGCCATCGCCGCCAACACCCAGCGCGTTTGTACACGGTTGACAAGGAAGCCTGTCGCCACTGCAGAGAACGCAAAGAGCAGGAAGAAGCTCGACCCGACCAAGCCGAACTCGCGCGGGCTGAGCTCCAGTTCCTGCATGATCGGGACAGCGGCGATCCCAATCACCGCCTTGTCCGCGAAGTTGATCAATTGGAACAAGAATAACAAAGCGACGACAAGCCACGAGGCGTTTCGATCGCTTGCGGGCATGGCATCCACCTGAGCGGTATTGCGTCGTCTAAGCTGACGCAGCGACATCAGCCCGCGGGAGCGGTTGGGGAGGCTGAGGCATCGCCTCACTCTGCCGCTGGCGGACCCGGCGGACCAGCAGATAGAACGCGACGACGTGCGTGATCATCAGCAAGGGTACATAGACGATCGGGATCACGTAGGTAGCGCCCAACTCCCCCGCCAGCGCCGGAAGGCCGAGCTGGTTGCCGTGATAATAGTCGATGATGATATCGGCCGTCCCCACGAAATTGAAAGCGACGATGAACGACCAAAAGAGCGGACGTATCCTCACGGTGAGAAGCGCCAGCATGGCCAGTACCCCGGTTGCAAAGTCACCGTAGGCGGCGAAGACGGCGAAGCCGGCAGGCAGGTTGGGGCCGACGACGCCAGGAACGACGAAGACCAGCCCGAAGAAGCGGAAGCTGTGCAGCGTGGCGATGACGCGCTGCGCCTCGACCTGGTCCATCGCCTTGAGCCTCGGCCAGATATACGCGCCGAAGCAGAGCAGCCATGGAACGTAACCAACAACGAGATGTATCTGGAAGATGGTTGCCGGCGACATTTGGATTCCTATCAGGTGTTGATTGACGCGGCCTCAAACACCGCGGTCAGGATGCCGAGCCGGCCTTGCATGAGATTTCGACCCAGGTTGGCGGCAAGCTGCGTGAAGTCCGGTCCCATCACCACGCCGAGATTTGGCGAAGGCGGCGACCCGGACTCGCGCATCTGCGCGAACCAGGCCTTGGCGGCCACGGTGTCGTCCTGCCATGCCAGCGTGTGGAAACCGGCCTGTTCGATCGCCTCGCGCGTTGCGGCGGCCGTCTGGAGAAAGCTCGTTGCCGGCGTTCGCGCCCAGGGGACGGGATAGTGCGGCTCGCCACTGTTCAACACGACGTCGAAGGTCGCAAACCTGCCGCCTGACTTCAGCACGCGCCGGATCTCGCGATAGAGCCGCGCCCGGTCGGAGATGTTCATTGCCACATGCTGCAGCAACGCGACGTTGAAACGGCCGTCGTCGAACGGAAGGTCCAGCGCGCTGGCGGTCTCAAACGACACCTGCCCGTTCTGGCCCGTGCGCTCGGTCAGATAGCGCGCGGCATCCACAAATGACTCGCTGAAGTCGATACCCGTAACCCGGCAGCCATAGGTCGCGGCCAGAATGCGCGCGGGCCCCCCGACGCCCGATCCGACATCCAGAACCGACATGTCGGCGGTAATCCCGGCCAGCTTGGAAAGCTCGGCGGTCGCGGCGATTCCCCGGGTGTGAAACTGGTCGAGGCCAGCAAGCTGCTGTGGCGTAAGTCGCTGTTCCTCCGGCCCGAAGGCCGCGAGCGCCGTCTTCAGCCGCTTGGTCAGTCCGGTCGCACGATAGTGGTCGCGCACGTCGTCAAGGATATCGGTCATTGCAACGTTCCGCTGAAGCCTCGGGTTCTCGTCGCGGACATACGACCGCTTCCGGCACCAGACTATCCACGATAATGTCGATGGGCCATGAAGCAGAACTTCACAGTCAGGCAGCAGGCGCTCGACGGCGTGGCGGCGTTCCTCAGCGTTGCCCACCACCGGAATTTCCGCAAAGCGGCCGCGGAGCTCGGGGTGACTCCATCGGCGATCAGCCAGGCGGTACGCACGCTGGAAACGCGAATCGGCGCAGCCCTCTTCATCCGCACAACGCGCAGTGTCGGTCTCACCGAAGCTGGCGAACGATTCATTTCGCGCGCCAAGCCCGCCTTCGAGGAGCTCGTCGCGGCAAGCGAAGCCGCGCGTGACCTCGGGCAACGTCCCGCTGGGCTGTTGCGTCTCTCGGTTCCCCGAGCGGTCGTCCCGCTGATCCTCGAGCCGGTGATCGCATCCTTCTGCCAGGCTTATCCCGAGATCGAGCTGGAGATCGCCGCCAGCGCGGAACTGGTCGACCTCGCGGCCGAGGGGTTTGACGCTGGCATCCGGTTGGGCCAGTTCATCGCCGCCGACATGGTCGCGGTGCGGCTGACGCCGCCGTTCCCACTCGCGGTCGTTGGCAGCCCCGATTATCTACGCCTGCGGAAGCGACCGGAGCGTATCGACGATCTGCGCGGCCACGCCTGCCTGCGCATGCGCCGCTCAAACGGGTCCATCGCACCCTGGCCATTTGTCGAAGGCAACAAGACGGTCGAGGTATTCGTCTCCGGGCCGCTCGTTGCACACGACTACCCGACACTGCTCGGAGCAGCGATCCAAGGTGTAGGACTTGCGCAGCTGCCCGGCCCGCTTGTCAAAGCGCCGATTGCTGACGGCCGATTGCGAGCGCTCCTGACACCCTTCGCTGTCACAACGCCGGGAGTTTTTCTATATTACCCCGGCAGACGTCAGGTTTTGCCCAAACTGCGGGCATTCATCGAGTACGTCAAATACCCGAATGCTGCCGCTCTCCGCGACCGAACAATTGTGCGGAAGTTGCGCAGGCAGGGCGGTGCAGACAGCTCTCGGTGACAAACGCGAGCGGCGTCC
>Ga0210402_10001738_pt1 | contig 22221 bp, 18 predicted proteins | sample IncBWC7MmetaG_FD_161055 | JGI IMG/M metagenome (GOLD analysis project Ga0210402, IMG submission 161055) | Forest soil microbial communities from Barre Woods Harvard Forest LTER site, Petersham, Massachusetts, United States - Inc-BW-C-7-M | ecosystem: Environmental > Terrestrial > Soil >... | reverse complement strand
CGCCACAAATAATTCGCCCGGCATCGTCAAACTCGTCCGTTCCGTCACCAGCGTCTTGCCGTCTGCACTGAACGAAAACGCGCTGTTGTACCCATCCACCACCTTCTTCGGCGTCGCTCCGGCTCGCGCCTCCATCGCATACACCGGCTGCAGTGTCTCGCTTTCCGCCAAAAAATAAATCGTCTTGCTGTCCGGGGACCACGAAAGATTCGTCGCGCTCCGATCAAAACTTTCCGAAAGATTCTCAATCTTTCCGCTCTTCCGGTCATACAGCATCACCCGCCAGCGATCGGCCTCATATCCCGCCGTCAGTTGCGCATGATACGCAATGTACTGTCCGTCCGGCGAATACACAGGATTCCCATCAAATCCCGGGTTCGTCGTAATCTTTTTCGGCTCACCGCCCGCCATCGGCACCAGGAAAAGTTCGCCATTCGTGCTGATCGCTTCCATCTTGTCCGGCACCGCGGTGTAGCAGATCTCCTTGCTGTCCGGCGAAAACGCGAAGTCATTCACTTCGCCCCGTTCGTCCGGAGGAATGTCGTAGTCCGCCGCAGGCGTCAGGTCGCGGGCCGAAGTATTTCCGTCCACTGGCATCACAAACAGATGGGTGCGCTTCCCTTCACTCCAGTGATCCCAGTGCCGGAACAGCAAGTGATCGTAGATCCGTGCCTTCACTTTGCTCTTTTCCTTTTCTTCATCGCGCTTGCTGTTGCATGCGTCGTCTTTGCAGTCCAGATACACCTCTGAAGTAAACGCGATCGACTTCCCATCCGGCGCCCACTGAAACAAATCCGCGCTCGTCGAAAGCGTTGTCAACTTCTTGGCCTCGCCGCCTTCCATCGAAAGCAGGTACACCTGCGAATTTCCATCGCGTGAAGAGAGGAACGCCAGCGTCTTCCCATCCGGCGACCATGCCGGCGAGCTGTCATGCCCGCTCTGTGTCACCTGCATCGCTTCGCCGCCCGCCGTGCTCACCATCCACACATTGCTCGCGTTCCGATTCGCCTCCATATCCGGCGTGGACACCACAAACGCCGCCCACTTTCCATCCGCTGAAACCTCCGGCGCGGAAACACGATGCAGCTTGATCATGTCGTCAAACGTAATCGGATGCTTCGTTCCCTGCGCACTCAGCGAAACGCTCAGTGCCAGCGTTCCAACCACTGCCCATCCCGCTCTCAACAATTTCATCGCTCTCTCCTTCACCAGCTCCGGATACCTTCTATAACTCAAAACCTTGAGGCGTCTTGCCACTTGCCGCGAAAAAGTAAAACTTGTCATTCTGAGGGCATCCGATAAGGATGCCCGAAGAACCCCAATTTCCAGTGTGCTTCACGACACAACAAAAATAAAAAACAGATCATGCTCCCCGCAAAACACCGCTTGATCCCATTATCCCTCACGCTCAGCAATCGCGTCCCTCACTTCTCCTTCCGCGTCGGCACTCCCACAGCCCAAATATACCCGTCCGGGTCAGCCAGCATCACATCCCGCCACCCGTGCGGAAAATCTCGAGTCGTCTGGATAATGGTTGCTCCGGCCTCCCTCGCCCGCTTCTCCAACAAATCCGGATCAATTCCAAACACCCGCAACTCCGCCCCAGTCCCGCGTACTCCCGGCGTCTTCAATCGCTCGTACAAAGGATGCCGATCATACGTATGGTCCGCGTGCAACAAAAACTCAAAATCCAGCAGCTTCAGCACCGCAAAGTCGCCATCCGCGTACCGCACCGCTGCCCCAAGCACTCGCTCATAAAACGCCAGCGAAGTCCGCATATCCCGCACCAGCAAATTTACCGAGAACTGCCGCATCCCCCGCCCATAATCGTCCGCGGGCATAAACGCCTCGCCCGTCCGCGTCATCGTCAACGTCTCACCTCCGCACCGCCATCCAGTTCACCAGCGCAATCACCGAAGTCGTTCCAATCACCACAAATTCGCTGCGCCCCATCCTCGTGGCCAGCACCACGGAAAACAATATTCCCAATCCCGCAAAAAGATACGGCGCCGGCAATAGGAATTTCGCCTTCCCATCATTCCGGCTGCGCAAAATAGGCACTGCCAGCGCCACCGCGCCATAAACAGAAAGCCGCGAAGCCGCCGACAACAATGCATTCCACTGAAAGTTCCCAATCCAAGCAAACAGAAACACCAACGTCGCATACACCAGAATCGAAACATAAGGCGTCCGGTATTTCGAATGCACGATGCCGAAAAACGCCGGAAAATCCCCCTGCTCCGCCAAAGCGTACGTAATCCGCGGCGCGTGCAACACATTCGCGCTCAAGTACCCATATCCCGAGACCAATGCCGCCATCGCAATCGCCAATGCTCCGCCCGAACCCATGAATCGCTGCGCCGCATCGGCCAACGGCCGGGCCGACATTCCTGCATTCGCCAGCGTCGCAATCGTCACGTATTGCACCGCCGTGTAAATCAAGCACACCACTCCGAGCGCCAGCAGCAGCGCAATCGGCGTATCCCGCTTCGGATTCGTCGATTCGCCGCCCACAAACAGCGCCCCTTCGAATCCTCCATACGCATAAACCAGCAACAGCATCGTCTCAAACCATGTCTTCGCGGAGATCCGCGGCATCGCCAGCGGCACTCTCAATTCCGGCCGCGCCACCAGTGCCCAGCATCCCGCAAACACGAACGCCAGCAGAAACCCGACCTTCACCACAGTGAAGAAATTACTCAGATTCTTTCCCGTCTTCACGCCAAAATAGTTGAAAAGCGCTAAGTGCCCAATCAGCACGAAAAGAACCAGAAATTTCCCCGCCCCGCTCTCCAGCCGTGGGAAAAACTTCGCACCGTAGGTCCACACCAGATTCGCCGCCGCGGCCGGCGCCGCAATTCGCGTCAACCAGGTCATCCACGCCACCAGCAACCCCGCAAATCGCCCCAGCGAATCCCGGGCGTACAAATAAAGTCCGCCCGTCTCCTCATACCGCGAAGAAACCTCCGCGATGCACCCCGCAATCACCAGAATCCCCGCACCCGCCGCGACGCAACTCAACGGACTCCATCCACCCAGATTCCGCGCCAAATCCGCCGGCAGCTTGAAAATGCTCACGCCCACGATCGAATTCACCATCAGGGCCGTCAAACTCCAGCGGCCAATCGTGCGCACCAATCCCTTCGGGTTTTCTGTCAATGTGAATTTCCCTGAAACAATTATTTCGCGGGCGCAGTCACCGGCGCGGCTTTCATCTTCACAATCTCCATCAACACATCCGCCTTCCCCAAAATCAATTCCAGGTGCGGATATTTCTCCCCGCCGTGATAATCAATCTTGTAAATCCGGAAATAATCGCCATTCTCGGCCAGCAACTCGATCGGCTCTTTCCCCTCTTTCGCCCGCCTGACCGCATCCCGAAAACTATCAGGCGACCACTTCCGTCCATCCACTGCCACCAACTGCATTCCCGGCGAAAGTCCCGCTCTCTCCGCCGGCGACCCCGGAATCACATCCAGAATCTGCCCCCCTTCCGGCCCGCCCGGCGCATGCACCTGCAACCCAAGCGAGAACTGCAGGTCCACAATCAAATCCGCGGCTTCTTCCGACCGCTGATGTTCATTCATCGTTTCGTTGAACACCAGTTTCCAACCACTGTTCTCAAGCCCTTTCAATGGCGCGCCCGAGCCATGCGATTTCAGCCGTTCCTCAAAAAAATTCCGCCAATCGTAAGTCGCAACCTCATTCATTCCCGCAACCACATCCTCAAACGTATACGTCAGCAACTTCGGCCCGGTATTCTCCCCGCCATGAAATTTCTGGCAAAAATCGTCCAGCGATTTTTTGCCCTTGCTCTCCCGCCGGATAATCGTGTCCGCCTCCAGCCAGATCAGAGTGCTCTCATCGTAGTAATCCACGCCGCGCCGCCACGAAGCCCCTGCCGGCGGTGCGCTGTACAGCAGCTGCGCCGCAATCGCCGTATCCTGTAAATCGCGCCACGTTCGGCCCGGGCGGTCGTTCAAATATGCCGCCGTCGCTGCCAATTGCTCCCGAAACTTCTCCGGTGTCCAGAATCCTGCCCGCGCCGAAAGAATCTGCCCGTAATACTGCGTCAACCCCTCATACACCCAAAGCAGATCGCCCTTCATCGCCGCCTGGTAATCCGGCGTCGCCAGACCCGCCGGCCGCCGGTATTTTCCATTCCATGAATGCGTGTATTCGTGCGCCAGCAAATCCATCTGCGTCTCGCGCACATCGGGATCCAGAAACAACGCCTCCGGCGTTCGGTTGTCGCTCGACTCGTGATGCTCCACGCCATCCGGCGGCATCCGATCCGAAAGCGCCAGCAAAAAATCGTACCGCCGATAATGCCTTGCCCCGAAAAGTGCCAGGTCCTCCGCGATCAACTGCCGAAGATGCTGCACCTCCGCTGCGCCGGCCTCCAGCGCCGCCGGCCCATCCGCCGCAATGTGGATCGTGTGCCGCGGCTTTTGCCCCGGCGACAAATCAATGTCCTTGAAAAACGCCCCGGCAATCACCGGTGAATCCATCACCGTCGTCAATGAAGCCGGCGCAAACTCAATCTCTCCCGCCACCTCTTTGGAAACCGGCAGGGCCGTTCCATATTTCCACCCCGCGGGCAGCCTCAGACTGGCCACATAAGTAATGTCATCCGACTTCACTCCTTGTGGATACAGCATCACAACATACCAATTCAGCACTGCAAGCTGCGCCGTGCTTGCGGGATGTTCGCGTGTACCGGTAGCTTCAGCCGGTGACAAATAATCCAGCTTGATCTCCAACCGGTTCGCCTCCCCGGGCACATCCACATGAAACGCGAACATATCCACATCGTCTCGCGTCCACGCGACTTCTTTCCCGCTCGCCGAAATCTTCAGCCCTGTCAAATCGAAAATCGGTCCCACCGGCGAGTGGTCTCCCGGAATCCACTTCGGATAAACCAAAGTCATCGGTCCCGGTTTCACCGGCAGCGAAATCCTTGCGTGAAAAACGTATTTCGCCGCATCGCGCAGATCCACATCGATCCGGGCGGGATCCTGCGCCGTCTGAGCCACCGCGCCGCTCGACCCGAAAACGCTCACCAGCACAATAGTCACCACAATCCGCGCCCATAATTTCGTCATCAAGCTCATCCTCCCAACCCGCGAAAGAGTATCCCACCCCCTCGCTGCTCCCGTCCAACTTGGCTCTCACTTCCTCTTCGCGCTTCAACTCTGCGCTCCGTCGCTTCTGCTACAATTTGCCAATGGGCATCGCCATCCACTCCTCCTCGCTTTTTTCCCGCAATCTTCGCAAAGACTATCCCGTCGCCGTCCGCGGCGAAGGTTGCTGGATCGTTGCCTCCGACGGCCGCCGCTACCTCGACGCCTCCGGTCAGGCCGCTGTCGTCAGCATTGGTCACGGTGTACCCGAAATCGGCCGCGCCATGGCCGAGCAATCGGGTCGCATCGCCTTCGCCCACACCACCCAATTCCACTCCGAATCCGCCGAAAAGCTCGCCGCTCGCGTCCTCGCCATCGCTCCGCGCAATTTTCAAAACGGCGGCCGCGTCTACTTCACCTCCGGCGGCTCCGAAGCCACCGAAACCGCCATCAAACTCGCGCGTCAATATTTTCTCGAAACCAAACAGCCCGCACGTTTTCGCATTGTCTCCCGCAAGCAGAGCTACCACGGAAGCACACTCGGCGCCATGTCCGTCAGCGGCAACGTCGGCCGCCGCGCGCCCTACGCGCCCATGATCCCCGAATGGGGCCACGTCGCCCCGTGCTTCTGCTACCACTGCCCACTTGGCAACACGTATCCCGAATGCAACGTAGCTTGCGCCGATGACCTCGACGTTTTTCTCCACTCCAACGACGACGCCACCGTCGCCGCCTTCATCTTCGAACCCGTAGTCGGCGCTACGCTCGGTGCCGCTTCCGCCGTTGACGGTTACACTGCTCGCATCGCCGAAATCTGCCGCCGCCACGGCATCCTCCTGATTGCCGACGAAGTCATGTCCGGCATGGGCCGCACCGGCAAGCCATTCGCCAGCCAGCATTGGGGCCTCGAGCCCGACATCATTCTGACCGGAAAGGGAATCGCCAGCGGTTACGCGCCCCTCGGCGCAGTCCTCGTCGCTCCGCGCGTCGTCGACGCTTTTGAAAAAGGCACCGCCGCCTTCATGCACGGATTCACTTATCAATCGCATCCTGTCTCCACCGCCGCAGGGAACGCCGTTTTCGATTATCTGGAAACGCAGAAACTCTTCGATCGCGTCAGTCCCGCCGGCGACGCACTCCGCAAATCTCTCTCTGCCCTCGAATCCCATCCCAACGTCGGCCAGGTCCGCGGCCTCGGCCTGCTTCAAGGCCTCGAATTCGTCAAAGACAAATCCACCCGCGAGCCTTTCCCCAAAGAATCCGCCATCGCCGAAAAAATCCGTCAGGCCGCCCTCGAAAAGAACGTCCTCACTTACCCGTCTCAAGGCACAGTAGACGGCACGCGCGGTGATCACGTCCTCCTCGCGCCACCGTTCATCATCACGCCGCAAGAGTGCCAACTCATCGCCGATGCTTTACAATACGCCCTGAGCAAAGTCTTTCCCGCTTGATCGCGATCGGCATTCGTTTTCATTTTTTAAGTTATTCTTTTCCACGGAGATCATCCATGCGGCGTGCTGCGTCCTCTCTTCTACTGCTCGGCTTTCTGCTCGTCGCAATCCTTCCCGCACACGCGCAGGAAAAATCCACCGCCAAAGCACGGGCCCGCGATCTCGGCGTACCCTTTGACGGTACCCCCGGCCACTTCAACGCCATCACCGACGTTTCCGGCGTCCTCGTCGGCCACACCACGCTCATCTCCGGTGAAGGTAAACTCGTCCTCGGCCAAGGCCCCGTCCGCACCGGCGTCACCGCCATCCTCCCCCGCGGCAAAGATTCCATGATGGATCCCGTTTTCGCTGGCTGGTTCTCGCAAAACGGCAATGGCGAAATGACTGGCACCACCTGGGTCGAAGAATCCGGCTTTCTCGAAGGGCCAGTGATGATCACCAACACCCACAGCGTCGGCATAGTTCGCGACGCCGTAATCCAGTGGCGCGTCTCCCATGGCCAGGCCGATGCCAGCGGCTACTGGTGGTCTCTCCCCGTCGTCGCTGAAACCTGGGACGGCTGGCTCAACGACATCAACGGTTTCCACGTCAAGCCCGAGCACGCCTTTCACGCCATCGACTCCGCGCAATCCGGCCGCGTCGAAGAAGGCAACGCAGGCGGCGGCACCGGCATGGTTTGCAGCGGCTACAAAGGAGGCATCGGCACTTCCTCGCGCAAGCTCGCTGAGAAAGACGGGGGCTATACCGTCGGCGTCCTCGTCCAATGCAACTTCGGCTCCCGCCAGAATCTCCGCATCGCCGGAATTCCTGTCGGCCGCGAAATTTCCTCCGAAGATCCCTACGCCTACCAGCCCTCCGAAATTTCCGAGCGCGGTTCCATCATCATCGTCGTCGCCACCGACGCTCCGCTCATCTCTACACAACTCAAGCGCCTCGCCCACCGCGCCACCCTCGGCCTCGGCCGCCTCGGCAGCATCTCCGGCGACGGCTCCGGCGATATCTTTATCGCCTTCTCCACCGCCAACCCCGGCGCAGCCGTCTCCAAAAATGTAGCCGAAATAAAAATGCTCCCCAACGCCAACCTCGACCCGATCTTCGCCGCCGTCGTCCAAGCCACCGAAGAATCCATCGTCAACGCCATGATCGCCGCCGACTCCATGACCGGCATCGATAACCACCACGTCACGTCGCTTCCGCATGACCAGCTCCGCGCCGTCCTCAAGAAGTACAATCGCCTAGTCGAGAAGCATGATTGAAGGCTTGCGATGCGGCGCCCTCTATTTACGTCATTGTCGGCATTGTGGTTGGTGCTCCTCGTCGTGGGCTGCGGAGGAAAACAACAGATTGCCAGCGGAGAAGCAGCCGTGACGCAATTTCACGCGGACCTGAATGCCGGAAATTTCGACGAGATCTACCTGGCCTCCGATCCGGCCATGAAAAACGCGAGTTCTCAGGAGAAATTTGTGGCCTTACTCGACGCCGTCCATCGCAAGCTGGGCCCAGTGAAGAGTGCCAATCGGCAGACATTTTTCATTAACTACGGAACTGCCGGCAAGTTCCTCCGCCTCACCTACGCCATCCAGTACGATACCGACAACGCTACCGAGGAGTTCGTCTTCCGTTTGAACGGTGACAATGTGACGCTGGCCGGCTACCACATCAATTCCGAAGCACTCGTCACAAAATAATCCACAGCCTCGACAGCCGCTCAATTCTCTGCCAAGCCGAATCGGCTACCTTCAGGTCTCCCGCTCAAGCTTTAACGCACCCCACTCCGCTACAATACGAATGTGCCTAAAACCATTCGTCCCCTCTTCCTACTCTGCTTCTTTTTTCTTCTCTCCTCCTGCCACAAGCCCTACCCCGCCACCATAGCCATTACCCACGCCACCGTAATCGACGCCACCGACGCCCCTCCAAAACCAAATTTCACAGTCCTGCTTGATAACGAAAAAATCTCAGCCGTAGGCCCAGACTCCACCCTCGAAATCCCCACCGGCGCCCGTGTAATCGACGCCACCGGCAAATTCCTAATCCCCGGCCTGGCCGATATGCATATCCACCTGATGGGCGCAGGCGAACCAACCGGCAGCCGCGAATTCATTCTCCCGCTTCTCATCGCGAACGGGATCACCACCGTCCGCGACATGGGCGGCGACGCAGCCCAACTAAAAAAACTAAAAAAGGAAATTGACTCAGGCGATCAACCCGGCCCACAAATCTTTTTCACCGGCCCTTACCTCGACGGCAACCCGCCCTACTTCCAGCCTTCCATCATTGTCCAGACTCCCGCCGAAGCCGATGCTGCCGTGCGCAAGCTGAAATCCGAAGGCGCCGATTTCATCAAAGTCCAATCCGGCCTCAAGCCCGGCGCCTATTTCGCCATCGCCGAAGCCGCGCGCAAAGAAAACATCCGTTTCGTCGGCCACGTCCCCGATTCCATTTCCGCCTCCCAGGCTTCCGACGCCGGCCAAGCCAGCATTGAACACCTCACCGGAATTCTCCTCGCCTGCAGCTCCAGCGAAGCGGAACTTCGCGAGCAGCAACTCCATCCACCTTCCCACAAAGAAACTCCGCGCCAGGCCAGCCTCCGCCAGCGGGCCTGGCAGCAAGCCGTCCTCAACTCGTACTCTGCCGAAAAAGCCCAGAAGCTCTACGCCAAACTCCTCGCCAATCACACCTGGCAGGTTCCCACGCTTCCTCTTCTTATCGAACTTGCCTTCCTAACGCCCACCACCGACCGCGCCGGTGATCCGAACCTGAAATACATCCCGCAAAATCTCAAAAAAATCTGGAAGCAAGGCCGCGCCGAAAGCCTCGCCAACAAAACCCCCGGTGATTTTCTGTTACGCGCCAAACTGGTGGAAGCCTCTCTCAAAGCCGTAGGAAACATGCACGCCGCAGGCATCCCCATAATGGCTGGTACCGATTCCACCGCCCCGAACCTAGTCCCCGGCTTCGCCCTGCACGACAGCCTCGCTGACCTCGTTCTAGCAGGCCTAACGCCAATGCAAGCCCTCCAAGCCGCGACCTCCAAACCCGCCGAATTCCTCAACCTCAGCAACGAGCAAGGCACCATCGCCCCCGGCCAACGCGCTGACCTCGTTCTGCTCGACGCCAACCCGCTAGCAGACATCCACAACACCGAGAAAATTCGCGCCGTATTTTTGAAAGGGAAGTTCTTAGACCGCGCCGCGCTAGACGCACTGCTAAAGAAAGCCGCCCAATTCGCAGCCAAAGATTAGTGGCACAGGCACTCTTGCCTGTGCTCTTCGGTGTTCTCAGGAAAGCCGGAGCCCCAGCCCCGCCAAGAAACTAAACTACAACCACCGCTGTCTTCCTCGCAGGATTAAGAAACGGCAACGCCACCACCTTCGCCGACACCGTCTTCCGCGAAGCCTCCACCGTCAATTCCAAACTCAAACTCGTCCCCAGCGCCGCGCTCTCACGTCCCACCGTAGCCAGCGCAATCATCCTCTTCAACGTCGGTGACCACGTGGTCGATGTCGCCTTTCCAACCTGCCGCCCCTCGCGATAAACCGGCACCGCCACGCGCGAAGCCGTCGACGGCACCTGCGGCGCCATCCCAATCTTTTCATACAGCGCTTCCACCTCGTTCCAATTCACTTCCAGCCCCACCAGCCGCCGCGCCGAACCGCCCTTTTTCGCCTCCATCGCCAGCGCCTCGCGCCCCACAAAACTCTCTTTCTTCAAATCCACCAGTTTCCCCAGCCCAATCTCTCCCGGCGTATAGCGCTGTTCTTCAATCAGCGATTTCTTGCTCGAAATGTAATCCACTTCAATCAGGATTAATCCCGCCTCGATCCGCGCGATATCCAGCGCGACCATCCCCGCCGGATGAATATCAAACGCCCGTCCTTTATTCATTAATTCGTCAAAAACTTTGATCGCGTCCTTCCACGGCACCCAAACCTCATAACCCAGATCGCCCGTATATCCCGTCCGCGAAATATCCACCGGTACGCCTGCAATCTTTCCATGTGTCACCCGAAAATATTTCAACCCCGCAATGTTCGCCTCGGCCGCCGCATGCAGCAGTTTTCCCGAAGTCGGCCCTTGCAACGCCAGCGCCGCCAGCGTCTCCGAAATATCCTCGATCTGCACGTCCAGCCCCAGCGAATTCTGGTTAAACCACCGCAAGCTCGGATCTGCCGCCGTCCACCGGTACTCGTTCTCTCCTAATCGCGTAATCGTCCCATCGTCCACCACTTTCCCGTCGGGATCGCACCAGCAGCAATAAATCACCTGGTCCACGGCCACCTTGTTAATGTCCCGCGTGATTACCCGGTTGACGAACTTCGTCGCATCCGCTCCGGTAACCCGGTATTTGAACAGCGGCGAAATATCAATCAGCGCAGCCGAATTCCGGATAGCGTTGTATTCGTGCTCGTGCGTCATTTCATAGACGCCCACCGTGTAATAGCCCGACCACTCGCGATAGTTCAAGCTTTCGCAAAGCGCCAGGGTTCTCTCATGAAATGCGGTTCCAACCGGCACGTAGCCTCCGTGATTCGCGTTAAATCATGCTCTCAGCTCATTAAATGGACTTCGGATTATAGTTTCGATTTCCGTGTGGCCGCAAGGCCGCGTGCCCACCCATGTCCCCACCTGTCCAGAGGTACAGTAATTGTCTGAATAAATCATTCCCACAGGTCCGTGCGTTTCGCCTGGATTTTGCTAGCCTGAACTTAACCTTGAGAGTCCTGTGCAATGGCGCTCGCCGTCGGAGGGCGGGCGCTTTCAGACATTCTATTCACCAGATTGGGTTTAGGGAGCTTCACGTGAAACGCATATCCAGCTATCGCGGTTTTGCAAGCATCCTGTTCCTCGGGCTCGCGGCAAGCCAGTGCGCGTCCCAAAGCACCGCAATCTACAAAAATGACTCCACCAGCACCGCGCAAGCCGCCGCGGGATACGTCGCGCGCACCACCAAGGCCGTGAACTACCGCCGTGCCAATGGCGCTACAAAGGTCGACCTCCAGGGTACCGAACTCCTGCAGGGTGCCAGCGCTGAAGTAAAAGTCGAGAGCAAGAACAATCGCATGGAGATCGAAGCGAAATTTGAAGGCCTGAACGACGCCACAAAATTCGGCCTCGAATATCTCACTTACGTCTTCTGGGCCGTTTCCGCCCAGGGACGCGCAGAAAACCTCGGCGAAGTCGCCGCGAAAAATGGCGCCGGGCACGTAAAAGCGGTCACCGACATGCAAACTTTCGGCATGATCGTCACCGCCGAACCTTATTTCGCCGTGACGCAACCCGGAAACATGGTGGTACTCGAAAATACGATTCCCGTCACGAGCAGCGGCAAAATCGAAAACATTGACGCTACCTACGAACTCCTCGGCCGCGGTGTCTACTCTTCCTCGAACACCAAAATCGAAAACGCCATCTTCGGCATCGATCCCAAGACCCCGCGCGAACTCTTTGAAGCGCGCAACGCGGTTCGCATTGCCCGCAACGCCAGCGGCGGCAAGTACGCTCTTTCCACTCTAGCCAAAGCAGAGCAGCAACTGACAGCTGCGGAAGACGCCTATCACGCCAAGCACGACAAAAAGACAGTGGAATCCACCGCTCGGGACGTCGTAGAGACCGCTGAAGAAGTTCGCGTTATGGCCGTGAAGCAAAAGGCCGAGGAAGAAGCGCAAGCTCGCCTTGCCGCGGAGAAAAAGGCCGCTGAAGACCGCGAGGCCAAGGCTCGGGCCGATGCGGAAGCCGAAGCCCGTCACCGCCAAGAAGCCGAGCAGGCCCGCATTCAGGCGGAGCAAGCCAAGGCCGAAGCCGAGCGCATGAAACTTGAAGCGCAACAGGCCGCCCAGGAAGCCGCCAAACAAAAAGCCGAAGCGGAACAGGCCGCGCTTGAAGCCTCCAAACAAAAAGCGCTGGCCGAGCAGGCTCGCCAGACTGCTCTCGACCAGCAGCGCGCCGCGGAGGCACAGACTCAAAAAGCTTTACAAGCCGCCGCACAAGCCGAAAACGAAAAAGCCCAATTGCGCGCGCAACTCCTGGAGCAGCTAAATTCGATTCTGCAGACTCGCGACTCCGCCCGCGGTCTCATCGTCAACATGTCGGACGTCCTCTTCGATACCGGAAGCTCCACACTCAAACCAGGAGCCCGCGAAAAGCTGGCAAAGATCTCCGGAATCCTTCTCGCCCATAGGGGACTGACCCTGCAGATCGAAGGTCACACTGACAGCGTTGGCACCGACGATTTCAACCAGCAACTCTCCGAACGCCGCTCCGATTCCGTCCGCGATTTCCTCGCCGAAGAAGGCGTGCCCGGCAGCTCAATGTCCGCCCGCGGCTTCGGCAAAACGCAACCCGTAGCCTCCAACGACACCCCGGATGGCCGTCAACGCAATCGCCGCGTCGAGCTCGTGGTCAACGGCGACGCCATCGGAAAGACCTCGCCAGCCGCGATAAGTTCAACCGCCACGCCTTGAGGTCAGTTGGATTTCCACCAATTCATTTGTGGGGTCCATTCGCATGCCTTCCGGCGGCAGCGTCGCGTGAATCCATGCTTCCGTCGCCATTAGATGCAGCACAAAACCAATCCAGAATGCGATTCCGAAAAACTCATGCGGTGTCAGGTGAGACATGCGGCTCGTGGCAAAAAACATTCCCACGATGGGCCGGATCGTAGCAACCGCTAAGCCGACCGAAAACGATCGGATCATCCACTCCCGATGTAGTGAAACCTCACGCCGCCGGATGTGCCAGAACGCTTTGCACAAAGCGAACAGGAAGAACGTGCCGAATAGTGTCGTCGCCGCGGCCTGATTCAGCCCGCCGATCGCAGGCATGCCAAAGCTCATCACCAGTGCCGAAATCCCGATAACCAGGCCGCAAACAACAAAAATGCGTCCACTTAATCGATGCCATTGGAGATAGCGTGAGCGAATCGTCGAACTGAACTGTATCGGACCCAGCACCATGAAGAGCAGGCCGGGCACTATATGAACTAGAGTCAGAATTGGATGACGCGCAAACAAATCGTCCAGCGCCGCGAACTGCGCAACCGAGGGATTAAGCGGAACTCCAGGTGGCTGATAACCTTTGACCACCACAGGCACTACATGCACCATTCTGCGCACCGCCACCGCACTTCCGATGAGCGCCAGAATAATAATCGTGCTCCACAAGGCTCGCCGGAATCCAGCTTGAGGCTCCATGCCATTTATTACGCAGAGGTACTCAGATTTATTTCAAGCCTGGGGAAAACTCGCCGCGGTTTGGGTGATTAGTTAAGCATCGCACGTCGGGCGGGGAGTTTTGCCGGTAACTCCAGCGGAAATACCAGCCTCACGGAAAATGGCACAATCGAAAACTATTTGGCAAGCAGTTCTGCGTGACCTTGTTTGTCACCCGCACTCTCAGTAGAATGTTTCGTTCATTGTTTCATCGAAATTCTCTTCTTCATTCTGGAGTTTTAAGAATGGCGCAGTCCTACGATGTTGTGGTCATCGGAGGCGGTCACAATGGTCTTGTGAACGCAGCCTATCTGGCAAAAGCCGGAAAGAAAGTGCTGGTGCTGGAACGCCGCGGCGTTCTCGGTGGCGCGGCCGTCACCGAAGAAATCGTTCCCGGGTTCCTCTTCTCCGAGTGTTCCTATGTTGTTTCGCTTCTACGTCCCGAAATCATCCGCGAGCTGAATCTTCCCCACTACGGTCTCGAAATCCTCCCGCTCGACGGCACATTCTCCCCGATGCTCAACGGCGACTACCTCTGGCGCGTCAACGACCACGCCAAGACCCAGCGCGAAATCCGCCGCCACTCGCGGCTCGACGCCGAAGCCTACGACGAATTCTCCAAAATGATGACGCCGATGTGCCGCTTCGTGAAGCCCATGCTCTCGATGATCCCGCCGGATCCCACCACGCTGAATCCGAAAGATCTCAAGCAGCTCCATTTCATGATGCAGCGTTTCCGCGAGCTCAGTTCCGATGAGCGCTATACGCTAATCCAGCTCATGACCATGAGCGCCGCCGACTTCCTCGACCAGTGGTTTGAGACCGACGTTCTCAAAGCCACCATGTCCGCCTCCGGCATCATCGGCACGTTCCTTGGCATTCGTTCGCCCGGCACGGCCTACGTTCTCCTCCATCACTACATGGGCGAAATCGATGGCGCTTTCCGCTCCTGGGGTTTCAGCCGTGGCGGCACCGGACAAATCTCCAACGCCATCGCAGCCGCCGCGCGCGAACTCGGCGTCGAAATTCGCACTAACGCCCCGGTCGGAAAAATTCTCAACAAGGATGGCCGCGTCTCCGGTGTTGTCCTCCAATCCGGCGAAGAAATCCGCTGCAACGTCGTCTCGTCCAGCGTCGATCCTCACCACACGTTCCTCTCCTTCATGGACGCCAAAGATCTCCCCTCCGATTTCATCGAAAGTGTAAAGCGCTACAAATTCCGCGGCTCCTCTGGCAAAGTAAATATCGCCCTCAGCGCGCTGCCCAATTTCAAAGCCCTTCCCGGCCCTGGCGCCCACCTCCGCGGCGCAATGTCCATCTCGCCCGGCATGGAATACATGGAGCGCGCCTACGACGACGCAAAGTACGGCCGCTACTCGCAGCGCCCCTATATCGACATGGTCATTCCCAGCCTCACGGATCCCTCCGTCGCGCCTCCGGGCCAGCACGTTCTCTCTTGCTTCGTGCAATACGCGCCCTACAAACTCGCACAAGGCACCTGGGACGACCACCGCGAAGCCTTCGGCAACAACGTCATCAACACCATCGCTGGGCACGCGCCCAACATCAAAGACATCATCATAGACAAGCAAGTCCTCACACCGCTCGATCTCGAGCGCGAATTTGGCCTCACGCAAGGCAATATTTTCCAGGGCGAACTCTCGCTCGAACAACTTTTCTTCCTCCGCCCAGTTCCCGGCTGGGCTTACTACCGCACTCCCATCGACAATCTCTACATGTGCGGTTCTGCCACGCATCCCGGCGGTGGCATCATGGGCGCCAACGGCCGCATCGCCAGCCAGGTCATCCTGAAAAACTGGAAGAAGGCGGCGAACTGACCATGCCCATCGGACAGAAAGTAGTGCTCATCGGTGGCGGTCACAACGCGCTGATCACCGCATTTTATCTGGCCAAAGGCGGCTTCAAGCCCACCGTCCTCGAACGCCGCGAACACCTCGGCGGCGGCGCGATCACCGAGGAATTTCATCCCGGCTTCAAAGCCTCCACGCTTTCACACACGCTCGGCCCACTCCGCGCCGATGTCGCTCGCGACCTCCAGCTCCAGAAATTCAATCTCCACACCATCCTGCCGGAGCCGCGCCTCTTCGCTCCATCGCAGGATGGCCGCGGCTTGCTCTTTTACAACGACACCGCGAAAACCGTTGCCGCGCTTTCGCATCTCCCCGTACAAGAAGGCGCGCGCTACGCGGAATTCGCCGCGGCCCTCGAGGAAATGTCCCAGGTCTTTGGCCATATCGCTTCGATCACGCCGCCGGCGATCGATCATCCATCACCGGAAGATTACTGGAATCTGCTCACCACGGGCCGCGCTGTCCGCAGCCTCGGCAAGACGGGCATCTTCGATCTCTTGCGCTGGGGTCCGATGGCCGTTGCCGATTTCGCGGCCGAGTTCTTCGACACGGAGCTTCTGCGCGCAGCTATTGCCGCGCGCGGAATCTTCGGCGCCAATCTCGGTCCGTGGTCCGCGGGTTCCACGGCGCTCTTGCTGCTGCGCGCTGCTGCTGATCCGCATCCTGTCGGCTCGGCGGCTTTTCCGCGCGGCGGGCTTGGCGAGTTCTCGCGCGCGCTTGGCGAAGCCGCTCGAAGTGTTGGCGCTGAGGTTCGCACCAATGCGGAAGTGCAGCAGATCCGCACCAAAGCTGGCGCTGTCACTGGCGTTGTGCTCGCCGACGGCGAGGAGATTACCTGCGAAGCCGTTGTTTCCGGCGTCGATCCGAAGCGCACTTTCTTCCAGTTGCTCGATCCGGCGAATCTCGATCCTGTCTTTGCCATGCGCATGAAGAACTTCCGTATTTCCGGCAGCGTCGCCAAAGTGCATTTGGCACTTGGCGATTTGCCGCACTTCACCTCGCTTTCCGATACGGTTGGGCCAGACAGTTTCCGCGAAGCGCTTTCGGGGCGCATTCACATCGGGCATGAAATCGATTATCTGGAGAAAGCGTTTGACGCGTCGAAGTACGGCGATATTTCCGCGGCGCCGGTTCTGGACGTTACGATTCCGACGATTCTAGATCCGTCGCTCGCGCCGGAAGGGAAGCACGTGCTGTCCGCGTACTTCCAGTTCGCGCCGTACAAGCTGAAGAAGGGCACCTGGAAAGAACGTCGCGGAGAACTGGCGAACAGCGTCGTCAAGACCCTTTCCGCTTACGCTCCGAATCTTCCGCGCCTGGTCGAATCAGCGCACGTGATCACGCCGCTCGATCTGGAAACCGATTACGGTTTCACCGGCGGCCACATTTTCCATGGCGAATTGGCGCTCGATCAGTTGTTCACGATGCGGCCGGTGCTTGATTGGGCGCGTTATCAAACTCCCGTTAAAGGGCTGTTCCTCTGCAGTAATGGAACGCATCCGGGAAATGGCTTGACCGGCGCTTCCGGCGCAAATGCTGCCAAGGAAATTGTTCACGAATTGCGCTAAGTAGCGCAGGCTTTAGCCTGTGCGCCTCGACCACCGACAAATGACCACCGTCGATCGCGAAAAACTCAAAACACTGCAAAAGCGCGAAGCGAAGCGCTTCGTGGCGGAGCATCCGCGTTCGGCGGAGTTGTACAGGCGCGCGCAGCAATCTCTGCTGGGCGGCGTGCCCATGAACTGGATGAAAAAGTGGGCGGGCGAATTTCCTGTTTTTGTGACGAAGGCGAAGGGCGCGCATTTCACCTGCGCAGACGGAAAAGAGTACGTGGATTTGTGCCTGGGCGACACTGGCGCGATGACGGGACATTCGCCGGACGTGGTGGCGGAAGCGGTGGCGAAGCGGGTGAAAGAGGGAATCACGCTGATGCTGCCCACGGAGGATGGCGCCTTCGTTGGCGAAGATCTGAAACGGCGTTTCGGTTTGCCATACTGGCAGTTCACGCTGACCGCGACCGACGCCAATCGCTTTTCGATTCGCATTGCGCGCGAGATCACGCAGCGCGCGAAAATTCTTGTCTTTCATTATTGCTACCACGGCACGGTAGATGAATCGTTCGCCACGCACGAAAACGGTGTCGTCGGCCCGCGGCGGGGGAACATCGGGCCGCCGGTGAATCCGGCGGAGACTACGCGCGTCGTGGAATTCAACGACCTGAACGCGCTTGAGGAAGCGCTGAAGCACAACGACGTTGCCTGCATCCTGGCCGAGCCGGCGATGACCAACGTCGGGATCATCCTGCCGGACGAAGGGTATTGGAAGCAGGCGCAGGAACTGGCGAAGCGGTATGGCTCGCTCTTCATCGCCGATGAGACGCATACGATTTGCGCGGGGTCGGGCGGCTGCACCCTGGAGTGGAAGCTCGAGCCGGACCTGCTCGTCTTCGGCAAGGCGATCGGCAGCGGAATTCCCGGCGCCACGTACGGGTGCTCAGAGGAAGTGGCGCAGCGCATCTCCGCGCGCATCCGCCTGGAGGATTGCGACGTTGGCGGGATCGGCGGCACGCTCGCCGGCAACGCGCTCTCGCTGGCGGCGATGCGGGCTACGCTCGAAAATATTCTCACCGCGCAGAATTTCGAGAAGATGATGCCGCTGGCGGTGCGTTTTAACGATGGCGTGGCGGCGGAAATCAAGAAGCACGGCCTTCCGTGGAACGTGCAGCGCCTCGGCGCCCGCGCGGAGTACACGTTTTGCCAGCGGGCTCCGCGGAATGGCGGCGAATCGGCGGCCGCGGCGGATTTCGAGCTCGAGCGGTTTCTGCATCTGTACGCGCTCAACCGTGGCGTCCTCCTCACTCCATTCCATAATATGGCGCTAATGTGCCCGGAGACGACGCCTGACGACATTGATCGACATACGAAGATTTTTGCCGAAGCTGTTGCGGAGTTGATGCAATGAAGCAAGGAAGTGAAGAAGCAACGAGACACGCAATTCACGACACGCGCGTTTCCTTGTTGCGTACCGCGCCGATGCTTGAGGCAAAATCATCGATTTGTTCATCCCAGTGTGGTCAAATCTCGATGACTTTTAGTCCAACAACCTGCCTGAAATGACGGGCGTTTGCTGTGCCCACGCTGTATCCAAGTTCAAGCGCCGTTACCCCGATCAACAAGTCAGGCAGAGGCACTTGTAGCCCTCTTGCCTGATTCTCGCCGTCGAGTTGCCCTGTTCGCAGAGCGATGGGCACCGTGACCGGGAACACAGGCACCGCCATCACCAATTCATCGATGGACTTTTCTCGCTTTGATTTTCTTTCCGCAGGGTCTGCGCGGGCCGCCCCGGGCGCCATTTCTATTAGCGTAATCACCCAGACGCCAATCTCAGTGTCATCCAGTTTTTCAGTCAGGGCCTCCATGACTTGTCGTGCATTCTTGCCCAGGCGTTCCACGGCAATCAAGTACGCTGGAGTCGAGGATTAGTCCCATGAAGGCGGGTTGAGCGGTTCGTCATGACTTTCGACGGCGGCTGCCTGGAGGGAGCAACGCGATGCACTCCGAAATGGTGCGACAGACGGGTTCGGGAGGCGAAGAACCGCCAGGGGCCGCGAACCATTTTCGATCACGACCTCGGCGCCCGCACGGACATGGGCGAGCAGCGTCGCTACGTTGGTGGTGGCAGCTTCGTTCTCGGATATGCGAATAACATGCTTGGATGCGGCGTAAAATGCGGAATTCAGGAGGGCCGCGATGGAACTCTACATTTTTGGGCGATTCCTGGTGCTGGACGGGAAGGAGAGTGCCTTCGAGGAGGCGCTGGGGGAAGTGGTGACGGCGACGCGGGCGGAGGCGGGGTGCCTGGAAGTGCATGGGTACCGGTCGGTGCGGAATGCGCGGCTGTACTACCTGCATTCGCGGTGGAAGGATGCGGAGGTGTTTGAGGCGCACGCGAAGTTGCCGCATACGGAGAGGTTTTTGGAGCGGGTGGAGGGGTTGTTGGAGGAGGCGCGGGATGTGAAGAGGTGTGTGAGGATCGTTTAAAGGCAGTCTACAGTCGACAGTTTACAGTCTACAGTTAACGGAGGAGAGTCCGGAGGGGAGAAACGGCTCGGAGAGGAATCTCACCGCAGAGACGCAGAGTGCGCTGAGATCGGAGGGCAGAAGAGGGAAAAAAGCAAGAGGCCGCTTTTGCGGCGGGCTGGCTTAAACGCCAGCGCTACATATTGCAGAAATGGGAAAGCCCACGCTTCGTGAATCTGCGGAAGCGTGGGCTTTTTGCCAAAGCGCACAGCCGGGAATGACTGTCCGCGTTGGGCTTGAGTTACTTAGAGGCTGGGGTGCTGGTTGCTTGGCTGGCGGCGGCTTGGCCGATTTCGAGCGAGAAGCGCTTGCCGTTGGGGTAGATGGCGGTGAGGGTGCGGGAGCCGTTGGATTCGGCGGCGGAGCCGTAGGCGTCTTCGGTGTTGCGGGTGGCCTGCTCGGTTAGATGAGCGGGGAAAGTCGCAACGGCTTGCTTACCCTGCAGGACGGTGACTTGGACGTTGGGTCCGGAGCCGTCCCAGGTGATGGTGTAGTGGCCGGGATTCAACGACTTGCCTTCGACGGTGACCGTATCGTAGAGCTGGAGCGAGCCCTTGTTGGAGTCGCCGGCGACGGCGGCCGAAGAAAGCAGGAGCGCCGAGCCGAAAAATGCGAGAGACAGTTTCGAGAGTTTCATGAGATTGATTTCCTTTCAAATTTACCGCGGGAACGCTGCGAAGAAAACCAGACGTACACTGCGCGGGCGAGTTTCAAATTCGCTTGTTCATAGATTTGACGCTGGAGGGTAGCGGGAGTTACGGGAATATGCATCGAAAAAACAGGAAAGAATGAATCGGTTGATGCAGTTATTTTGATGTTTCCATTCTGGGGTTGGGTGCATCAGCAGTTGGGGGAAAATGGAAAATGGAAAAGGGGAAAGTGGGAGAGCTGAAAGTCTTGAGCCGTAAGCTATAGAGTAAAAACGAAATTGGAAAATGGAAATGCGGGGATCGATAGCGGCCAACAGCCAACAGCTAACTGGTGACAGATAACAGATAACGGGACGCACAAAACTTTGGGCTGGATTTCATTTTTGGATGCCGGTCAGGCGGACGGTCAGGATCAGGGCATCGTCGGTGGCTGTGTGGAATTTCTGGAGGATGCGGTCGGCGGCTCGCTGGGGATTTTCGCGCGGGGAAACCGTCTCCACAAAACGTCCATTGATGCCGTCGGTGGAGAAGAAGAGCAAATCTCCTTCGAAGACAGGAAGCACGGCGGCCTGAAGAGCAGGCAATTTTTCGCCGACGACACCACCGCGAAGAAGCAGCATTTCCGGAAAGTTCGAGCCTCTGGGGACCACGCGCGCCAGTCCAGCCACAACATTGCCGACACCGAGCCAGGTCATCATGCCGTGCTCGAGATCGATGGACGCGACGCTGAGAACCACACCACGAGTGGAGCGAAGCGCGCGGTGACATTCTTCGACGAGCGAGATGATGGGCTCATCGGGGGCGACGGTGAAAATGGACGCGGCGGTTTTCGCGGCGTTGGCGGCTTCTTCGCCGTGGCCGATGCCGTCGATGGCGGCGACGAGAAGGCCGCCTGGCCTGGCGCAGAGAACGTGGCAATCGCCGGAAGTGCCTTCACCGGGAAGCGCGAAATTGGCAACACCGAATTCAACAGAGGGAGAGTTTAAGGTTTCCATTTTGTCACCGTAATGGTTGTGCCGCGGCCGGGCTTGGATTCGATGGCGAACTCGTCCATGAGGCGACGCACGCCGGGTAAACCGATGCCCAGACTGCCGAAAGTAGAGAAGCCGTCGCGCAGAGCGCGGGGAATGTCGGAAATACCGGGGCCCTCGTCGGAGGCGACGATGAGGAGACCTTCGCGGCGGGAATCGCAAATAACTGTCATGGCGACCGTGCCCTCTCCTGCGTAAGAGATGATGTTGCGCGCGAGTTCGGAAATGGCGGTGGCGATGAGCGTGGAGTCACCGAGAGAGAAGCCGAGATCCGTCGCAAGGGCGCGGCCTTTTTGACGGGCCACGACGATGTCACGCTCGGAAATGATCGCCACCTTGCATTCGGACCCCATCAGCGCGGTTCACCTGCGGATCGCTGCCAAATGGAGGCGAGAGAGGCCTGGAGTTTGCGCAAAAGGAGCACGTCAGCGATCTCCATTAGGTTGCCGAGACGGACAAGCGCCCTTGTTAGCGTCGGCGGCCTGTGTGGGTGACGCAGGCTGCCACGTCCGCTCAGTGAAACACCTGAAATCTGAAGAGAAATACCAAGAGAAGTCTGTTGTCTCAATCGAGGACAGGCACTATTCAAGCATCAGGTGAATACCGGGTGGGTGGCAGGGGCCGGGGATCAGCGGGGGAGGGGGTTCGGGCAGGAGGCGGGGATGGCGAGGATTTGGCCAGGGAGGAGGCGGTTGGCGTCGCGCAATTGGGGGTTGGCGTGGGCGATACAGGGCCAGGCGGCGCCGCTGCCGAGCTGAGAAGCGGCGAGCTTCCAGAGAGAATCGCCGCTGTGGATGGTGATGCT
>Ga0210402_10001737_pt1 | contig 22247 bp, 17 predicted proteins | sample IncBWC7MmetaG_FD_161055 | JGI IMG/M metagenome (GOLD analysis project Ga0210402, IMG submission 161055) | Forest soil microbial communities from Barre Woods Harvard Forest LTER site, Petersham, Massachusetts, United States - Inc-BW-C-7-M | ecosystem: Environmental > Terrestrial > Soil >... | reverse complement strand
TGTCGATGCCGCGCTTGAGGGCGGTGGGGCTGGCGCCGGCGGCGACCGTCTTCACGCCTTCGCGGAAGATGGCCTGAGCCAGAACGGTGGCGGTGGTGGTGCCGTCACCTGCGACGTCGCTGGTCTTGCTGGCGACTTCGCGAACCATCTGCGCGCCCATGTTCTCGAGGGGGTCGCGGAGTTCGATTTCCTTGGCAACGGTCACGCCGTCCTTGGTGATGATCGGCGCGCCGAACTTCTTTTCGATTACCGCATTGCGGCCCTTGGGGCCGAGGGTGATCTTTACCGCGTCCGCGAGGGCATTTACGCCGCGTAGAATCGCTTGGCGCGATGCCTCTCCGGTAACAATCTGCTTCGCCATTTCTTGTTTCCTCCTGAATTTGGTGCTTGCTTTAGTTCGATACGAGAATCTGGTTTGTTGCCTGGAATTGCTAAAAGCGATCAGTAATCAGGTAACAGCGATCAGGAAGCTCTGGTTCCTGCTATCTGTTATCTGGTCGCTGTTATCCGCTTTACTTCTTCGCTGCTTTGGCTGCGCCGCCGAGCTTGGCGAGAATTTCTTCCTCGCGGAGGATCAGCAGTTCTTCGCCATCGATTTTGATTTCGCTGCCGCTGTACTTGCCGAACAGCACACGGTCGCCGACGTTCACGTCGAGGGGTACACGCTCGCCCTTCTCGCGTTTGCCGGCACCGACGGCGATCACTTCGCCCTCTTGCGGCTTTTCCTTCGCGGAGTCGGGGATGATGATCCCGCCCTTGACGGTTTCCTTCTCTTCAATGCGCTTCACGATCACACGGTCGTGCAGCGGTGTCAGATTGACTGCCATCTTTGAAAAACCTCCATAGGTGATCTAACGGTAAGACTGAGAAACAGTGGTTGAGGAGGGCAGGAAAGGCGTTTAGCACTCCTCGGTACCGACTGCTAATATAGCAATAATCCACATCAAGTCAAGCAAAATCCCGACAGTTTGAGTGACCGCCACTCAAATTCGGGCGGATTTGAATTCAATTAAGCTGTTTATTTACATTGCGTTACTACCGCCAGATTTTCCTTGCACTTGGCCATTGCTCTGCTTACCCGTCGGCTATAAACTCCGGCGAGGAACCTGATGCATTGGTTTTTGTATCTTCGATTGATTGTGCTCACGGCGGGAACGCTCCTCCCGTTTTTTTGGATGGTGGTGATACTTGGCCATCGGCGGCAGCGAAATTTCGAGCGGGTCTTTTTCTTTCTGTGTCTCGCGCTTACGTGTTTTTTTGGCAGCAGTTTGCTGGCGTTGAATGCGACGCTGTATTACACCGTGCCCCCGCCGGGGCTGCTGCGGTTTGCCTGGATTTTCATGTGCCTGGGCATCTGGTTTGTGCCTCCCCTGATCGTGCAGCTCCATGCCGAGTACGGAGCGGTTCGCGAACTGGTCGTCTCACGGAGCAAGAAAATCCAATGGTTGCTGGTCGCGTGGCTTCCGGCGGCGCTTCTGCTACCCCGGTTGCTGGTGGTTTTACCAGCGAGGGACGACTTTCGATTTGAAGCCACTTCGGCGCGACTGGGAGGGGTGTTCCAAACGTGGTTGGTCGCGACGATTCTAATCGCGGGCTACTGGCAGGCACGATTCATCAAAGCCGCTCCCGACGAAAAGCAGAAGCAATTCCATCAAGGGCTCCGTTGGGATTTTGTGGTATTGCCCATTTTCCTGGTGGGCCTTTTTTTTGCGGAGCGGGCCGGCAATGGGGAGGTAGCCAGGATTTTCTATGTGATTGTCGTTCTGATCGCGCTGGGGCCTCTCGCCAGGCTCTTCTCGGGAGTTCAGCGAGCCAATTTTCTGCAGATCGGGCGGCAGAGAAATCTGATTTACGCTGTGCTGACCGTTTTTCTGGGTCTGTTGTATTTGAGTCTGGTGCGGCGGGCGAGCCTGTGGCTGGAGGCTTACCTGCCGCCGGAAGCTTCGGCGGCGCTGCTGTTGTTTTTGCCGGTGGTTTTCTTTGAGCCGCTGCAGCGATTGATGAGGCGGACGCTGCGGCAGACGGCGCAGACGGAGGTGGATCGCGCGCAGAAGTTGATGGGGCCGATCAATGAAGTAGCGCGGCTTGGCGACCAGGCCAAGCTGAGGAGCTTTTGCGAACGCTGGATTGCGGAGCAGTTGCAGGTGGCGGAAGCGCGGTTGGCGTTTGATTTTGCAGCCGCTGCGATCCCGGCAGCGGAAGCCAAACACACTGCTTCTATGGAGACGTTCGAAATCAGGCGCGGACCCCAACACCTGGGCTCGCTGAAGGTAAGAGCGCATGGAGCGATGATTTCGGGAGAGACTTACGCGGCGTTGGAATTTTTGTGCGAGCAATTGCCGGCGGCTTTTGATCTTTGCAGGTTGATTGAGGAGAAGCTGCAACTGGAAAGGGAACTAGCGGAACGCGAGCGACTGGCGCTCGTCGGGCAGATGGCGGCGAGCATTTCGCATAACCTGAAGAATCCACTTGGCTCGATCAAGACGATTCTGCAGGTGCAGATGGAAAGCCCGGAGCTTCCCGCATCCTTGCGCCAGGAAACGCAGATGGTGCTGGAGGAGATCAACCGGCTATCGGCACGGCTTAACCAGTTGCTGCAGTTTAGCCGGCCTGGCGTTCGCGCGGGCAACAGCGCGCAGAGTTGCAATCTGGCGCAGGTGACGGAAACAGTGGCCAACATGCTCCGGCATGCGGCGGATGAGCGACGTGTTTCGTTGCAACTGGCAAATACCAACGGGGAAGCGCGCGCGGCGATTGGCGAGGAGGCCGCCAACGACATTCTTTCGAACGTGGTTTTGAATGCCATCGAGGCGGTGCCGGACGGCGGCCACGTGCGCATCGCCATGCGCTGCGCTGAAAAAATTTGTACTGTCTGCGTGGAAGATGACGGGCCGGGAATTTCCGCCGCCGATCAAGCTAAAGTCCTGCAACCATTTTTTACTACCAAGGCGCGCGGAACCGGGCTGGGCCTGGCGATTGTCGACCGGCGGCTGCAGGAAGCGGGAGGCACGATGGAAATTAAGAGCCCGCTGGCCAGCGGGCGAGGGACGGACATTCGCCTGAGCTTCCCCCTGGCGGTGAAGGAGCAAGCTGGATGAAAACTGTACTTATTGTGGATGACGAGCCGGCGTCACGTTACGCCTTGCGGCGGGCCCTCGAAAGCCGCTATCGCGTTGTCGAAGCGGATTCTGCTGCCGGTGGACGTTCTTCGCTGGCCAGCGAAAAGCCGGATTTGCTGCTGCTTGATGTGGTGCTTCCCGGCGAAGACGGGCTTTCTTTCCTTAAGTGGTTGCGCAAGGAGGGATACGATCTGCCTGTGCTCATGGTTTCTGCGCTGGATACGGCGAAAACGGCGGTCGAAGCTTTGCAGCTTGGCGCTGCCGACTATTTGGTGAAAGGTTTTGAGCTTGAGGAGCTGCGGCAGCGCGTGGCGAATTTGCTGAAGCTTGTCGGGCTTGAGCAGGAGAATGAGACTCTGCGCCGCCGGGTGGCCACGGAAGGGCATTTCGGCCAGATGATTGGGCGTTCGCCGGCCGTGCGAAAAGCTTTTGAATTGGCCGACCGCGTGGCTCCGACGGACTCCACGGTGCTGATTCTTGGCGAAAGCGGCACCGGGAAGGACTTGCTCGCGCAGGAGATTCACGCGCGCTCGCAGCGCAACGGCAAGGCGTGGGTTGCGGTGAATTGCGCGGCGCTTCCGGAAACGCTGATTGAATCGGAACTTTTTGGATATGAGCGCGGGGCGTTCACCGGCGCGGCGCAGCAGAAAAAAGGGCGGTTTGAGCAGGCGCACGGCGGGACATTGTTTCTGGACGAAATTGGGGACATGAATCCGGTGACACAGTCGAAAGTTTTGCGTGCACTGGAAAATCGCACTGTGGAGCGGCTGGGCGGGACGCAATCCATTCCGGTGGATGTCCGCGTGATCAGCGCCACCCACCGGAATTTGCCGCTGGCGATCCGCGATGGGAAATTTCGCGAGGATCTTTTTTACAGGTTACGGGTGCTGACGATTGAATTGCCGCCGCTGCGCTCTCATAAGGAAGACATTGCCATTCTTGCAGAGGCGTTTTTGCGGCTGCATGGAGCGCGCCTGGGGCGCACTCCGAGCCTCGGCAAGGAAGCCCTGAAGGCGCTGGAGAACTATGATTGGCCGGGCAATGTGCGTGAACTGAAGAACGCGATCGAGCGCAGCCTGGTGCTTTCGCACGGCGAAGAGATTGGGGTCGAAGACTTGCCGGAAGAAGTTCTCCACGGCGTTCCCATCGTGGCCAAAAGCGGCGTCGACGGCGAGGATCTTGGTTTGAAGGAGAAGGATTTTCGAGAAGCCAAGCGCAAGTTTGAAATTGCGTACTTGCTGCGACAGCTCGGCGTGCATCGGTGGAACATTTCGCGTACGGCGGCGACCATCGGCCTGCACCGGCAGAGCCTACAGGAGCGATTGCGGGAACTCGGAATTCGCCGGCCGGGGCAGGAGATTCCGGAGGACGACGAATGAGCTTGTTTGGGTTTGTGCAGGCAGGGGGAGTCAGCACGCGCTTTGGCGTGGACAAGGCGCTCGTACGGTTCGAGGGGAAAACGCTGCTTGCGCGGACGCTCGAACTTGTATCTTCCGTCTGCGGTGAAACAAAAATCGTCGCGCCGCTTGGCAAGTATGGTGACGCAACAGTTCCCATCCTCGCCGATAGATGGCCCGGGGAAGGCCCGCTGGGCGGTATTCTTACGGCCCTCCAACATATTAACGGGCGACGCGGAATTCCCGCGGGGGCGCAGGCAGAGGATCGCGGGATTAGATCCCACGCACTGATTCTGAGTTGCGACATGCCGTTTCTGACGCGCGAGTGGCTGGCGTATCTCTGCGATCGCGCCATGAAGAGCAACGCCCAGGTGACCGTGCCGCAATCGGAGAACGGTTTGGAGCCACTTTGCGCATGTTGGAGCACGGACGCTGCTTCGACAATTCAGACGGCTTTCGACGCTGGCGTGCGGAAAGTTACGGAAGCCACGAAACGGCTGCCGATGGAAGTGCTTGACGAGCCGGCCTGGAAACGATTTGATACCGATGGGCGCCTTTTCTGGAATATGAACACGCCGGCGGACTTCGAAGAGGCGCGCAGGGTTTTTGAAGAGCGGGCCGAGCGAGTGGAAAAAGCTCCGCCCCGACAACGACGAAATGAGTGAAGACCTTAAAGATAGTGGCTTGACCGATAAAAGCAATGGAAGCGCCGCGGAATACTATTTTGAATTTCGCGGCGTCAATAAGGCGTTCGATGAACACGTGGTGCTGCAGAACGTCAGCTTCAAGGTGAAGCGCGGCGATACCTGCGTGATCATGGGGCGCAGCGGCGTGGGCAAATCGGTTTCGTTGAAACACATCATGGGCTTTCTGACGGCCGACTCGGGGCGCATTTTGATCGATGGCCAGGACGTCACGCATTTTACCGAGAGGCAATTCGAAACGATCCGCCGGAAAGTCACGATGGTATTTCAGTCAGGGGCGCTGTTCGATTCACTGAGCGTCGCGGAAAACATTGCATTTCCGCTGGAGGACCAGCCCGGGCTCACCGCCGAGGACGTGGACGCCTACGTGTCAAAACTTGCGCACACGCTGGAAGTCGAGGACGTTCTCGACAAACTTCCCAGTGAACTCTCAACGGGAATGAAGCGAGCGGTGGCCATCGCGCGGGCCCTGGCGCAGAACCCCGAGGCAATTCTGTATGACGAGCCGACTACGATGGTGGACCCGATCATGGCCGGGCACATGGGCGACCTGATTCTGCGATTGAAGGATGCCTTTCACAAGACATCGATCGTCGTGACGCACGATACGCATCTGGCCAAGAGGCTTGCCGACAACATTGTTTTCCTTCAGGACGGCCGCGCACAGGTATTCGGCTCCTGGGCGGAATTCGAAAGTTCCCCGGATCCGTTCTTGCGGGATTTTCTGGTGCAAGATGAATTGGTTCCCGAGCTGGACGTGACCCTGTGAGCAGTTCCACCGCGGTCTCTTCCGACCCCAAATCACAGTTACGCAAAACGATGGGCTTCTGGGATGTGTTGCTCTTCAACATCGCCACGGTGCTGGGCCCTCGGTGGATTGCGGCCGCGGGGCACAACGGGACTTCGTCCATCAGCCTTTGGGTGATCGCCGCACTGTTCTTTTTCGTTCCCGGGACATTTGTCATCAACGAGTTGTCTTCGCGTTTTCCGGAAGAGGGCGGTTTGTACGTCTGGGCAAAGGAAGCGTTTGGGGATTTCCACGGATTCGTTGCCGGGTGGACCTACTGGATTTATACGGTGTTTTATTTTCCGGGACTGCTGCTGGCCAGCGCTTCGATGAGCGCGTACGTGATTGGGGAAAAGGGCGGGCCGCTTTCGCAGGACCGGACATTTCTGCTGCTGGTTTCGATTGCTTTGCTGCTGGTGGCGGTGTTGCTGAACATCATCGGATTGAACATCGGGAAGTGGTTGCAGAATGCGGGGGGTGTGGGCACGTATACGCCATTGTTGATTCTGGTGGGGGTGGCCCTGCTGATTTATTTTCGGGGTGGATCGGCCACGCACTTCACCGTTGCCAACATGATGCCCACCTGGAATTGGGATACGGTGAATTTCTGGTCACAGATTGCGTTTGCGTTTACCGGGCTGGAACTTGTTTCTGCCATGAGCGAAGAAGTGCGCGATCCGCGCCGCACGCTGCCGCGCGCCGTGTTTGGCGCGGGCGCGTTGATCGCATTCATGTACATCGTAGGCACATTTGCCATTCTCACGCTGGTTCCCGCCGGAGATCTTGATCCAAAGAGCGGAGTGTTCCACGCCATCACAGCCGGGTCGGTTTTGCTGAAAGTGGGTTTTCTGGGAATTCTCGCTGCGATTCTGGTGACGGTGGGGAATGCCGGCGGCGTTGGCAGCACGGTCGCAGGAATTGCGCGTGTTCCGTTTGTGGTGGGAATTGATCGTTATCTGCCGGCGGCGTTCGGGAAAATCCATCCCCGATGGAAGACGCCGTATGTTTCGATTCTGGTGCAGGCGGTGGTATCCGGCGCCATTTTGCTGCTGAGCCAGATTAAGAGCGAGACTGTGCAGGCCGCTTACCAGATGCTGATTGATGCGGCGATCATCCTTTATTTCATTCCATTTCTTTATATGTTCGCAGGAGTCATAAAGCTTGCCGGGCGAAAAGACCGCGCGGAAAATCCGCATGTGATTCTGATCCCGGGCGGGAAATTGGGGCTCTGGGCGTGCGGTATTCTTGGTTTTGTGGTGGTGCTGCTGGGAATTTTTGTTTCGCTTGTGCCACCCGGAGATACCGTGAACAAATGGAGTTTTGAGCTTCGCCTGGTGGGAGGCACGCTCGCATCTATTTTTCTGGGATTGATTTTGTACTGGCGTGGCGCGCGGAGCAAAAAGGCGGCCGGCTGATTTTGTAGCTCAGGCCTTTAGGCCTGAGGATTTTCGATGTGGCGGCATGGTTGCTGTGGTAATGGAAACCCTCATCCCTGAAGGGATGAGCTACAGACGTTAAAAGCCCTGAGTGACCAATTGTTCGACGGTCAGGTGGGAGACGGTCTTGGCAGCGGTGCGGGCTTCGAGATAGCGTTCGACGTATTTTCCGAGGACGTCACCTTCGAGATTCACGGCTTCGCCGATTTTTTTGTCGCGTATGTTGGTGTGTTCGTAGGTGAAGGGAATTACCGCGATTTCGGCCACACGTCCGTTCCAGCGCGCGACTGTCAGGCTGATGCCGTCGATGGTGATCGAGCCTTGCGGAACGATGTTGCGCGCGAACGATTCGGGAACTTGCACGCCATACCACCAGTTTTCGCCTTCGGGCGCGAGTCGAGCCACACGGCCGATCGTATCCACGTGGCCTAGCACAAAGTGCCCGCCAAATTCTTTTCCGGCCGTCAGGGGTTGTTCCAGGTTGACGCGTGTTCCCGCTTTCCATTCGCCGAGCGAAGTTTTACGCAAGGTTTCCCCGGAGAGGTCGGCGGAAAAATGCTCGGCTTCCACTGCGACAACCGTCAGGCAGCAACCGTTCACCGCGATGCTCTTCGAGATCTCAAGATGCTTCGTCACACTCGGCGCGTGAATTTTCAGGCGTCCGCCTTCGGCATTGGCCTTCAGCGAGTCCACAGTTCCAACGTGTTCGATGATTCCCGTAAACAATTGTTCGGCTCCCAACCGAAGTCTACTCCGTGGCACTGGCGATGTTCAAATGGCTGTGGCGAACAGAACAGCGACCGCGGGATCCATACGACCCGATTCAGATGCTTGGTCGAACAGGTTTAAGGAAAATAAAGAAAAACTTTCTTCAGGGACTAAAGCCCGTCACTTGCAGAAACTTCGTGCCGGGGCTGAAGCCCCAGCTCCTAAAGAATGGGGTTTTTTTTGCGGCCGGTTTACGCCGGCGAGCGAAATTCAATTTGCCGGCGGCGTGGCAATTTCCCTTAGGCGACGCAAATCCAGTTTGCCCGTTCCAAGATAGGGGAGTTGATCAACGTGAATGAATTGATCGGGCCGAGGCTTCCAGAGTGCGGGCAAATCGCTGTTCGAGAGTTTTTCCAGGCAAGCCTTCAAGATCTCTTCATTCAGAGTGTGTACTACCACCAGCCGCTCGCCCTTCTTTTCGTCGGGAATCGCCGTGACCGCGAGGACCTGGCCGTCGGCTTCGAGTAGTTCGTGGAGCTTTTCTTCCACCTTGATATGCGGAACCATTTCGCCGCCGATTTTGCTGAAGCGGCTGAGGCGGTCGGTGATGCGGAGGAATCCGTCTTCGTCCTGGGTTGCGATGTCGCCGGTGTTGTACCAGCCGTCCTTCAAAACTTCCGCCGTTTTTTCCGGGCGGTTCAGATAGCCAACCATAATGTTCGGCCCGCGCACGAGAAGCAGCCCCGGTTTGTCCACCGGCAGGGCTTCGCCGGTGTCTGGATCAATGATGCGGACGCCGATTCCCGGGAGCGGATGGCCGATCGTGCCGCGCTTTGCTCCCACCTGGCGAAAATAGGCGGCGCGAAAATCGTAGGTGTTGACGGCAACCACGGGCGAGCATTCCGTGCAGCCGTAGCCTTCGAGCGGACGGATGCCGAAGTGGTCTTCAAAGGCCTGGGCCACGCGCTCCGGCAGTTTCTCCGCTCCGGCCATCACGATGCGCAGGCTGCCAAAGGATTCCGGCGGGCAGCGGCGCGTGTAGGAGTTCAGAAACGTCGGCGTGGAAAGCAGCATGGTTACGGAGTATTTGCTGACCAGGGCGGCGATGGCTTGTGCGTCGAGCGGGCTGGGATGAAAAACGGCGCCGATTCCCGCCATTGCCGGCAGGCAGAGCGTGCCGGTGAAGCCGAAGGAGTGGAAAAAGGGAAGTATGCCCAGGATGCTGTCGCCCTTGTGCAGGTGGAAGACTTGTTCGAGTTGCTCGACGTTCGCGGCGAGATTGAAATGCGAGAGGACTACGCCTTTGGGTTCGCCTGTGGAGCCGCTGGAAAAAATGATGGTGGCGGTGTCGTCGAGCGACGGCTTTCGCGTGAAGCCGAGGGAGCGCTCCAGCAAGCGGGCGGGAAGCAGCTTCGCGGATAGTAGAGCTATAAGTTTTTCGGAGAGCCGTGGTTTTTCCGCGAGATCTTCCACGTAGATGACTTTGCCCGGCGGCTCGATGTGCACTTTTTCGAGGAAGAGCTTTGAAGTCACCACGGTTTGCAATCCGCATTGCCGGGCGCAGGAGGCAAGTGATTCGTTTGAGGTCGTGTAATTCAGGTTGATGGGCACTTTGCCCTGCAGCATCGCTGCCCAATTCACCAGCGCGCCTGGAATCGAGGGCGGCAATAGCACGCCGACCATCTGCTGGCCTTCCCACAGCGGACGGAGCCGCCGCGCGAGGAAAACTGTTTTGGTCAAGGCTTCGCCGAAGCTGACCTTCGGTGTGCGGCCATCGGCCATCGCGAATCGCGTGGCATGACGCCGCGCCATTTTGATGAATGAGCGCGTGAGCGGCTTCATATACCGGCGGCGGCGTTGAAACGCGTCCACGCCCAACTCCTGGACGGCATTGCGCACGTCGGTCGTGCTGGCCATTGAGGGCAATGGTTTACCGAACGAGACGCGCACGGGGTAGGGGATGTGGCGCGGCAGCTTCCACAAAAAGCGGCCGCCGGAAAAACTGAAAATTGAGCCCCAGAGGCCGTCGATGTTCACGGGGATGATCGGAACGTCGATACCCTTCACGATGCGTTCGAAGCCGCGGCGGAATGGGAGCATCTGGCCGATGCGCGTGATTTCGCCTTCCGGGAAGATGCACACCACTTCGCCCCTGCGCAACGCTTCGGAGGCTTCGCGCAGGGAGTGGATCATTTCGCGCGGGCCCTGGTCGGAAGCGATGGGGATAATCTTTAGGATTTTCGCGAACGGCTTGATGAAAGGGAGGTCGTATACGGCCTTGAACATCAGGAAGCGGATGGGCCGGTCGGTGGCGGAAAGCAGGAGCACGGCATCTACCCACGAGGAATGGTTGGGCGTCAGTAGCGCTCCGCCGCGCGCGGGGATGTTTTCCTGGCCTGTCAGATCGAGGCGGTAGATCGTGTGCGCTGCGATCCACAGCAGAAGCCGCAGCAGGGAATCCGGCAGGAGCCATAGGAGATAGGCAAGTGCGCCGAGCGTCAGAATCGAAGCCCAGAAGAAAATTCCCGCCGGGCCGAGCCGCAGATAGTGCTTCAGGAGGTAAAACGCGCCGGATGCGCCGAGGATGCCGATGAAGGAATAGAGATTTGCGGCCGCCAGAACGCCGCCGCGATGCTGCTCTTCCGGGCGGTGTTGGATGAGCGCACTGATCGGCACGATGAAGAAACCGCCGGAGAAACCGAGCGCGGCGAGAAGAATGAGCACTGCGTTGAAGGAAAGGCCGGGAGCTGCGAGCAGAAAACCAAAGACTGTGATGCCCGCTGCGCCGAGGGGAATCAAGCCGTATTCAATTTTGCCGCCGGAGAGGTAGCCTGCCGCGAGGCTGCCCAATCCGATGCCGATGGCGATGGCGGCTTGCAGCAGGCTGCCGTGGGTTGCAGTGACGTGCAGGACGTCGCGCGCGTAGAAGACGATGTCGAACTGCAGAAGCGCGCCGAGGAAGAAGAAATAGGTGTTCCCTAGGACCGCGAGCCACAACACGCGGTCCTGGCCGATGAGCTTGCCTTGCGACCATAGATCGCCGAGAAAATTGGCGCGAAACTTTTTTGTGGGGTCGGCCGCCGGGACTTTCGAGATGCCGAAGCTGGTTGCGAGGCCAATTATCGAGCACGCGAGGAAAAAGATGCCCGAATAATATTCGCGGCCTGTGAAGACTTCCGAAAGCCTCGCTCCCACTACGGTTCCGGTGATCGCGGCAAGAAACGTGCCCAGTTCGATGACGCCGTTACCCCAGGAGAGCCGCTTCTCCGGCAAAATCTCAGGCAGCAAACCATATTTTGACGGGCCGAAGAGAGCGCCCTGCGTACTTGCGAGGAAAACAGCTGCCATGGACATCCCCATGCTGTGGACCGCAAAGCCCGCGATGGCGAAGAGCATCACGGCGACTTCGAAGACTTTGGTCCAGATGGTGACCGAGCGCTTGCTGAAGCGATCCGCAAAATAGCCGCCGGTCATGGAAAAGAGAATGAAGGGAAGTGCGAACAGTGAGCCGACCAGGAGGACTTTGGTTTCTTCTTCGTCGGGAGAGAGATTGGTGCCGATGATCAGGAAGATCACCAGGTATTTCAGGGCGTTGTCGTTGAAGGCGCCCTGAAATTGCGTGGCGATCAGGCTCCAGAAACCCAGACGCCAGGAACGCGGTGCTTCACTCACGCTGGGAAGTCCTCCGTCAGGCAATTGGTGCAGGGGTGGTTCGAGGAAAATGGTCGCAAACAACGGGAGGAATGAGTAGCAATTTCTTCCTGGGATGTGCCGAAGTTTTGTCGGCGCTACGCGGAATGCGGGCCGCGAAGAATCACTTCCACCGCGATATCCGAACCAATCTGCTGTACGCTGATGACGCGCATTGCCGATAGCCCTGGCGTGCCGGATTTTACGAATGGCGCCGGTGAAGGGCCTGCGATCTTCGGGGCATAAAATAGGACGAGTTTGTTGACGAGGCCGGCGGACAATGACGCGGCGTTTAGGCGTGGACCCGCTTCGAGGAGCACGCTCAGAACGTCCCGGCGCCCGAGTTCCTTGAGTGCCGCGCCGAGATCCAGCGCAGCACGGGTTTTTTTCAGATGAACAATTTCAATTCCGGCATTTTGCAGCTTGCGGGCTCTCGGAGATTTGAGGGACGCGGCGGTGAAGATGAGAAGATCGTCTTCGGCGGTTTGCACGATTCGCGATTTGGGTGAAAGGCGCAGATGTGTATCCAGAACCACGCGGAGCAACCGGCGGCGGCGCGGTAGGCCGCTGCGATCGGTTAGCAGGGGATCATCGGCAAGGATCGTGCCGATGCCGGTAAGAAGAGCGTCTGATGCGTGGCGCATGCGGTGCACTTCGGCACGCGATTCTTCGCTGGTGATCCATTCGGGCTTTTTGCCTTTACGCGGCGTTGGCAGGGCAAGTTGGCCGTCGAGCGTCAGCGCCGATTTCAACGTGACAAAGGGCTTGCGTGTGGTGATCCAGTGCGAGAACGCTTCGTTGAGTATCTGGGCTTCCGCTTCCAACAGACCGCTCTCCACTTCGAGGCCAGCCGCGCGCAATCGGCCGAATCCAGTCCCGCGCGTTTTTGGATTTGGATCTTCCATCGCCGCCACTACGCGTGAAATACCCGCGGCAATAATCGCTTCGCTGCATGGACCGGTGCGGCCGGTGTGATTGCACGGCTCGAGCGTCACGTATAGTGTTGCGCCACGCGCCCGCTCGCCGGCCTGCTTCAGCGCCACAATTTCGGCGTGGTCTTTCTGATCGTACTGGTGGAATCCCTCGCCGAGGATCGTGCCATCTTTTACGATCACACAGCCAACAGTTGGATTCGGGCTGCTGAAGCCAATGCCTTTGCGCGCCAGGTCCAGCGCGTGCTCCATGAAATGAGTGTCGTGGGAATTCACAGTGTCAGTTAAAAAGCGAGTCGGCGTAGGTCTGCGCGTCGAATGGCACGAGATCATTGATCTGCTCACCAGTGCCGACAAACCGAATGGGCAGGCCCAGTTCGCGCGATATGGCCACGACTATGCCGCCCTTTGCAGTGCCGTCCAGTTTCGTCAGGATAATGCCCGTCACGCCGACAGCGGAAGTAAACTCTCGCGCCTGAGCCAGTCCGTTTTGCCCGGTGGTGGCGTCCATCACCAGCAGGACGTCGTGCGGGGCGCCTGGAATCACTTTCGCGGCGGTGCGTTTCATTTTTTCGAGTTCGAGCATCAGGTTTGATTTTGTGTGCAGGCGGCCGGCGGTATCCACGATTACCGCATCCGCGCCGCGGGCTTTCGCCGCCGCCATCGCGTCGAACACGACCGCTGCGGGATCGGAGCCGGATTTCTGCTTGATTACTTCGACGCCGTTGCGCTGGGCCCAGATTTCGAGTTGTTCGATGGCGGCCGCGCGAAAGGTGTCTGCCGCGCAGAGAACGACACTTCGGCCGTCCTGGCGGAGGCGATTGGCCAGCTTGCCAATGCTGGTGGTTTTTCCGGCTCCGTTTACTCCGACGATGAAAATCACGCGGGGGTCGTTGCCGTTTGCCGCTCCAACCAGTTGCGGGGTGTTTCCGTACACATTGAGGGCGCGAAATACATGCTTCTTGATCTCGTGTTTTAGTTGATCGCCATTATTGAGGGCGTTGCGGGAAAGCTGTTCTTTCACGGAGTCCAGGATTTCTTTGGTGGTCTTTACGCCGAGGTCGGCGGAGAGCAGGGCGTTTTCGACTTCTTTGAGGACGGAGGGATCGATCTGGCGGCCGCCCTGGGTAATCGTGTCGAGCGTGTCGGCGAGGGCTTCCTTGGTTTTGCCGACGGATTCTTTCAGACGCTCGAGCAGCGTGGGTTCGGGTTTTCCGAAGAGCGTGATCATATAAGAGTGGCCCGCGCTCAGCAAAAGGCGGGACAGAAAAGTGTAACAGATTGGGTGGGGAGGAGGCCGGGGTGGAACCGTGGTCGCGTGAAGCGAGGGTGGAGATGAGGAGGGAACTAAAGGAAAGGGGAAATCAGCTTTTCGTGAGTGGGAAAAGGCGCCTGCCTCGGAAGGCGGCCGCTACAAAGGCTGGGTAGGTTTTGGTGGCGCCGAAAAATCGCCTTGTGGGATGGGAAAACCTCAGGCCTGAAGGCCTGAGCTACAGGGTTAGACTTGCACTTCTACGGCGGTGAGGCGCAATTTGCCGGCTTTTACGGCGGATTCGAGCGCGATGACAATCGCTTCATCGAATTTCGAACCAGCCAGTGCCTTGATTCGGCCTAGCGCGTAGTCTAAATCCATCGCCGATTGATACGGGCGATTGGTGGTCATGGCATCCAGGGTATCGGCCACGCCAATGATGCGTGCCATCTGTGGAATCTGCGGGCCCGTCAGGCCGTATGGATATCCGCGCCCATCCATATGCTCGTGGTGCAATTCGATGCCCGGCAGCATTTCTTTGAGTTGCGAAACCGGACGCATGATGTTCGCGCCTTTGGTCGTATGCGTCTTCATGATTTCGAACTCTTCCGGCGTCAGGGAACCCGGCTTTTTCAGGACGCGGTCGTCCACGCCGATCTTTCCGACGTCGTGCAGGAGCGCCGCAATTTTCAGCTTGTCGAGATCCTCGGGCGTGAGCTTCAGTTCCTGCGCGATGATCGTGGAATACTTCGCCACGCGGCCCGAATGGCCTCGCGTGTACGGGTCCTTTTCGTCGATTGCGGCCGCCAGCATGCGGATCGAGCCGATGAACAGCTCGCGATTTTCCTCGGCGGCTTCCTTCAGGCGCTCGATGTACTCTTCGATATCGCTGGCCATCAGGTTGAAATTTTCGGCCAGCTCGCTGATTTCGGCGGCGCCGCGCACCGGAGTGCGCTGGTGAAACTCGCCACGGCTGATGGCGCGCGTGGAGGCGGCGAGAGAGCGAATCGGCGTGCTGATGCCGACGGCGAAGAAATAACCGAAGAGAATGGCCACGAGAACCACGACGCTGACGAATGCCAGCGCCTGCTGGTTGAGCTCCGTCACGCCGGCGTCGGCGCGGGCTTCATCCACGCTGCGCTCGGAGATCACGGCCCAGTTGACTTCCGGGAAGGTGCTGTAGGTCCCGACCATCTCCACCTGGCGGTTATTTTCTTTTTCCGTGAAATGCACGGTTTCGGTATTGCGCAAATCCTTGGGGAGCGCCTTGACTTGAGCCACCATGTGCGACTTGTCGCTCAAATCCTCGCCGGGCACAAAATGCTTGGTATCGGGATGGGCCACGATGTGACCGTAGTGGTCGACGATAAATACCGCGCGCCCTCGCACGCTGGCATCCTGCAGGCGGTGCAGAATGGGGTCCAGCGAAACCACCGCCGCGAGCATGCCGGTGAAATTGTCTTGTGAGTCCTTCAGGGGCACCGCCATCACGAAGGCGGGGCGATTATCCGGCGCCAGGGCCAGAGGATCGCTGCGGAATTTCACGGACTGTACGCAACTTACAAACGCACGTTGCAGAGCCTTGGCCACGAAGGGATCCTGCTCCGCGCGAAAATTTCCCTGCGAAGCGGTGGTGCCTTTGCCGTCGCGGCCGACGGCGGTCAGGTAGATGAACGAGTTACGGTTGGAATCGACGAAATTTTCGAGGAGCCGGGTGACTTTGGGCTCGGCTGCCGGATCGGTAACGTTGTCGATCAGGCCCGTCAGGGTGAGAATTTGGCGCTGGCTGATCAGCTGTTGCGTGAGGTTGGATTCGAAAAACTGAACTTCCTGCGCGAGCGAGCGGGTTAACTCCGTTTGCTGTACACGCTCTGTATCCACCAGTTTTTCCTGGCTGAGTTCGAGTACCTGGCGGTGATACAGGCCAATGGGGAGCGCGCTCACAAGCAGGAGCGCACCGAGCACAAGCCAGAGGATGCGCACCCGGCCGGAACGGAGGCGCGTCAAAATCGATGGAATACTATCCGCCATCGCAACATATTGATTTTAGTGGGGGGCGCCGGGGAAAGCGGCTGGCCTAAAGGACAGGCGACGCGGAAGTGCAACTGGACCGGAGGTACTATGGGAGAGTAATCGGTTATCGGGAACTAGTAATCAGCGTTAATCAGAGCCGCGAACGGGCGAGAGGGTGTACGATGGTGTGGTTTTCGAGGCCAAGGAAGAAATTCCTGGGTACAGCGAGTTACGCAAAGTTGAAAATGCGGGATTAGTTTTCTCCCGTCCATCCGCTCGGGCGTTATCATTTCGAGGTTTCCCATGATTTTTCGTTTAACTGCAAGGAAGACACGGGGCCTTGTCGTGGCCCTCTGCATTTTGCTTGCTCTTGCGATCTCTCGCGCCCAAGAATCACACGTTCCGCATTGGAGCTACGAAGGCAATGGGGATCCGAAACATTGGGGTTCGCTCGATCCCGCGTTCGCCACATGCAAGACGGGCCATAACCAGTCGCCCATCGACATCAGCCACCCCAAACTCGCCGACCTTCCTGAGCTAAAATTCGCGTACGAAGCCGTCCCTCTCAGCATCATCAACAACGGCCACACAATCATGATCAATTACGCGCCGGGTAGCACTCTTACAGTCGGCAACAAGACCTATACCCTCAAACAATTTCATTTCCACCACCCCAGCGAGGAACGCGTCAACGGGAAGGGCTTCGACATGGTCGCGCACCTTGTCCATTCCGACTTAGACGGCCACCTCGCCGTCGTAGCCATTCTCTTCAAGGCTGGCGCCCTCAATCCGCTTCTGGAAACTCTTTGGAAGAATGTTCCTCCCGAGCTCGACAAAACCATCGAGAGTTCTACGGTCTCTGTGAACGTAGAAGAACTCTTGCCCAGACAGCACGGTTATTACACTTATAGCGGCTCGCTCACCACGCCGCCCTGCACAGAGGGAGTGACCTGGTACGTTTTGAAGTCCACATCCACCCTCTCTGACGAACAATTGGCTACCATCATGAAGCTGTATCCACACGATAATCGCCCCACTCAGAAGCTGAACCATCGCGAAGTCCTCGAATCCAAATAGCACATCTCCCTTGTAGCGGGGGCAGGCACCGGTTTGCGCGTTAATCAGGTTCGCGCGGCGCGAACGGAAGAAAAAGTCGGCCATTCCGGTCGGGATGACAAATTGGGAAAAGGCGCACAGGCAGGAATGCCTATGCCACTGGTGGCTGGCCACGGGCCACTTTTCCACTAGCTTTTCCTCGTGTTTTCCTCAGACACACGAAATTCGGCATGAAACCTATGCGCCTTTCCCAGTACACTTCGCTGACAGGGCTTCCATTTCAATGAGCGTATGCCGCATCGCCGTCGGGAGCACCCGGCGGCCAAAACTTCAGGCGGTCGAGGAAGCCACCGCCAGCTTCGCCGCCAAGCTCTCTCCGCAGTCTCCTCTCGAAATCCAGGGCCACGAGGTTGAGAGCGGCGTCAGCCACACGCCCTCTTCCCGCGAAGAATTAATGCGAGGCGCCCGCCAGCGCGCCGAAGCCCTGCACAAAATGCTCGCCAACTCGGGCAATCGCGCCGACTACGGCGTCGGCCTCGAAGGCGGCCTGGACGTTGCCGTCGAAAATGGCACCCGGAGAGTCTTTCTCGAAAGCTGGGCCTACGTCACCGACGGCGTGCGCGGACATTTTGGCTGCTCGGGTAGCATCGAAATCCCCGAAGCGCTCGCGGAAGAAGTCTTGTCCCGCGGCACGGAACTTTCCTTAGCGATCGATCGCTACGCCGGCGCCGTCGGCATCCGGGACGGTCAAGGCGCCTGGGGCGTCCTGAGCGACAATCTCGTCACGCGGCAGGAGTCCTTCCGCCTGGCAGTGGTCGCCGCCTTCGCACCGTTCTACAATAGGAAGATGTACCGCCCGGCGGCACAGGCAGTGGATGCAGGGTCTTAGTTGTCATCCCGAACCCGCGTCTTTTGCGGTGAGGGATCTGCTTTGCGGCGGGCGAGGGAAAAGCAGGTTCCTCACCCCGTTCAAAAGCGAACGGGGTTCGGAATGACATACTTGGGAGTTTTGCGATGCTGTGCGGTAGCGAGTTGGTGAAGATTTCGGGTTCGGCCGTACCAGGAGACGTTGCGTGGACATAGTCAAGGGCAACATGGGTTGGATCGAAGTCGTCGTCGGGCCGATGTTTTCCGGCAAGAGCGAAGAGCTGATCCGGCGTCTGCGGCGCGCGGAAATCGCGCGGCAGCGCGTGCAGATTTTCAAGCCGGCCATCGACTCGCGTTACGCCGCCAACGAAATCGTCTCGCATAACGGCCTGGGCATTCCCTCCGACAACGTCACCAAAGCCTCCGAAATAATCGAAAAGCTCCAGCCGCGCACGGAAGTCGTCGGCATCGACGAAGCGCAATTCCTCGGCGACGAAGTGGTGGATGTCTGCACCAAGCTGGCCAACCTGGGCAAGCGCGTCATCGTCGCTGGCCTCGATACCGATTTTCGCGGCCGTCCGTTTGAACCGATGCCGCGCCTCCTCGCCATCGCCGAAGAGATCACCAAGCTCCTCGCGATTTGCGTGCGCTGCGGAAACCCCGCCGTCCACACGCAACGCCTCGTCGAAAGCGAAGAACTCATCGTCGTCGGCTCCGGCAGCGCCTACGAAGCCCGCTGCCGCCGCTGCTTCGAGCCCAATCCGGCACTCGCCGCTCGGGAAGCCGGCCCTCTACTTCTTCGCAACCGCGCCGCAAATGCCGGCGGCAAGTAAGCCGCGCTTCCGTTACTCTAGCCAGTGCTCGGTTTCTCCGAGCCACAAAAAACCATGCGCATCGAATCAAAAGCACCCACACGCGTCGACCTCGCCGGCGGCACCCTCGACATCTGGCCGCTGTATCTCTTCCATCCCGGCGCGCTGACGCTCAACGCCGCAATCTCGCGCTACGCCCGTTGCACCATCGAAACCCATCCCTCCGGCGACCAGCGCATCAAGCTCGTCTCTCTCGACACCAGCCGCTCAGAATCCTTCCCCTCATTCACCGCCCTCGTCCGCGCAAAGCGTTACCGTCTGCCGCTGCTCGCCGAAATCGTAAAGTTCTTCCGCCCCGAAGGCGGATTCACGCTAACCACCAATTCTGAAGCCCCCGCGGGCGCAGGCATTGGCGGCTCCAGCGCCATGGCCGTGGCCATCTGCGCCGCCCTCGATCGGTTCACCGGAGCAGGGAAGAGCACTGTGGATTGGATCCACATCAGCCGCGACGCCGAAGGCATCGTGATTCGCGTGCCCACCGGAACACAGGATCACTACCCGCCCGCATTCGGCGGTGCAGCCGCCATCGAATTGCTTCCCGGCGGAGAACGCCGTATCGAGTTACGCCTGAACCTCGACGAATTGGAACGCCGCCTCGTGGTCTGTTACACGGGCAAGCCGCGGCAATCGGGAATCAACAACTGGGAAGTGTTCAAAGCGCACATCGACGGGAAACGAGCGGTGCAGAATAACATCGAGAATATCTCGCAGATCGCCCAGAAAATGCGCGTGGCCCTCGAAAGCGGCGATTGGAAAGAGACCGGCCGGCTGATGCACGCGGAATGGACTTTCCGCCGGCGCAACCTGCCGACCATTTCGACAAAAACAATCGACGCTATTATTAATGGTGCAAGGCGCAAAGGCGCGCTGGCCGGAAAAGTTTGCGGAGCCGGCGGCGGGGGTTGCGTGGTTCTCCTAATCGAACCGGATGTGCGCGAACGAGTGGAAAAGGCCGTCGTTGGGTGTGGCGGGGAGCTGCTGCCCATGCGGATCGACCGCCAGGGCGTTACCGTGGTCTCCCAATAATTTTGCCCCGCACCACTACTCAAGGGGCTCGCCGCATCATAAAATAGTGAAGGTTCCGGGTGGGGTGGTTCGCGTTTCGCTATGTCCAATTGGCTTCCCATTTCGTTGCTCCTTATTGTGTTCGCAGCCGCGGACTTGCCAAAGCTTCCGCTCTTGCCAGTGTCTGAACGAAGCTCTTCGGGAAATTTCCCCTCGGGGGAAAGCATTTCGTTCCTGCCTCTGATTCTCGCGGACAACGGCGCGCAATCCAGCAGTGGGCAGCAACCCACTGCACCGAAAAATTCGAGTCTGACGGAACCCTCCAAGCTGGCACTGATCCGGTATGTTTCAGGCGAATTCGCAAAGGTGCGCAAGCCCATCCCGGGCGGGAAAGAGGGCTTCGTTCTCTACACCGATAAGCCGCTCAACCTGGAGTATCTCGATCGAGTCGTTTCCACGCACGGCGCGGCCATCAACACCGGCGACAACGCCCAAATCACAAAACTCGAATTTCGCGAACACACCATCATTGTGGACATCAATGGCGGCGGGCGTCCGAAACGGAATTGGCGCGATCATATTCAGCTGGGTATCGGCGGACCGTCCCAGGCTCCCCAGAGCACAACTACGGTAACGCAAGAACAGGGGCCGGCCGGCTTTCAACCCGGCGCTGGCGGCACGCTGTACATCCAATTCCCAAAAAATATTCCCGATCTTTCGCCGGATGATCTGAAAAATATCCTTTCTCCATTCCTCGATTTCACCAAAGTGCACTCCGCCGCCGTGCATTGGATTGACACGCTGCCGCCGGAAACGAAAAAAGCTATCACCGAGCGCCACGCGATATTGGGCATGGACAAGGAAGAGGTAGTTGCGGCGATGGGGAAACCCGACCGCAAAGTCCGCGAACGAGACGCCGAGGGCTACGACACGGAAGACTGGATCTACGGACACCCGCCGGACAAAACTGTGTTTGTGCATTTCCGCGGAGACAAAGTAAGCTCCATCAAGCAATACCCGCAGTAGCGTGGAGCAAAATGCAATATCAATTCGTGGCCAATAATCCGTTTGCGGTGCTCACTGCCATCGTGGCGCCCGCCATCCTCACCAACGCCTGCTCGGTTCTATCTCTCGGAACCAGCAACCGGCTCGGCCGCGTGGTGGATCGCACGCGCGTGGTGGCCTCCGACATTGCCGCAAGCCAGCCAGGATCGGAGGGATTTCTGGAGTGGCATTCGCAATTGCGCGCGCTGGAAATACGCGTGCACATGTTGCTCCGAGCCTTGCGGTTGTTCTATGCGGCATTGGGGTTGTTCGCGTCGTCGGCATTAATTTCGGTGGCGGGATCAATGGCTGCGTATTATGGCCAGAGGCTGTTGTTTCAGCTGGGAGCATTCCTGGCAATTTTGACGGGAGGCTCGGCAGTTGTCGGGCTCAGCGCCGGATGTTTTACGATGGTGAACGAGACGCGGCTCGCAGTAAAAAGCCTGGGCGAGGAAGCGCGGATGCGCATCAAGCTGCACGACATCAGCAAGACAGATTAAGCCGAGTGCCAGTGCGTCTTTGGCGGGCGAATCTGGTTCCAGACTGACTTGTGGGGCAGAAATTGTTAGCGGCTAAGCGCCAGTTGCCGCAGCGCGGCTCGGCTTGATGTTCTGGTTCATCCGGAAAAAGTTTGTTGGATCGTATTTGGCTTTCAATACCGTCAAGCGCTCATATTTTTTCCCGTATGCCGCGCGAACGTCCTGTTCCCCGAGTTCGCCAAGATAATTCACGTAAACGCCGTCCGCCAGATAGGGTGCCATCGCCGCCCAAAAATCACGTGTCCAACGGATGTTGATATCGCTGTCCGCGTTTTTGTCCCACATGGCCGTAACCACCAGGTTGTACGCCCAGGTGCGATGCCCGAACGCAGTCGCGTCTTCCGGGACGCGGCTCCACGCGCCGTCTCCATCGTGCTCGACAACAACCACGGTCCGCGGGGAAGGGGTCTTGGCGTAAAAATCGAGAATCGTATCGATCGCGCCGTCGCTCAATGATTTGAGAAAACTCGATTTCCAATAGCTATAAAGCCCTTTCTGCCAAAGGAAATCGGCCATCGATTGAGCCGCACTGTACGGCATGCGTTGATAAATATCGGCAGCCGGTGGACCAAATTCTCTCAGCGGCCGCAGCGCTCGCTCGCCTTCGTCCAGGGCTCCCACATAAACGCCGCCGAGCGCCGCGATTCCCTGACGGCGCAAGTCGTCGGGCACGGGAAGCTCCGCGGGGGCGTTAAACAGAACGAGGCTGTTGCTCGTTTCCTCCGGCGCCGTCTTCTCGTACTCACGCCAAAACCGCACCGCTTCCTTGCCTTTGGAAAGCGGGTGAAGAACCAGCCCCGCCAGCACAGTTCCCGCAGGATGGACG